>Ga0213868_10000320_pt1 | contig 45684 bp, 45 predicted proteins | sample PICome_9_FD_160087 | JGI IMG/M metagenome (GOLD analysis project Ga0213868, IMG submission 160087) | Coastal seawater microbial communities near Pivers Island, North Carolina, United States - PICO127 | ecosystem: Environmental > Aquatic > Marine > Coastal | place: USA: North Carolina...
ATAATTCTATTTAATTGCATATGAAATTATTCGAAGAAATTAATAAGCAGACTGTTTCTATAACCGAAGACTGTTATGAATTAAATTTTGCTAGCAAGGCATTGAAGTATAAATCTCTTTTAAAAGGCTTTAACAAAGAAATATATAATTTATTTGACTCTCATTTTGATTCATTAAATTTATCAGAACAAATTCAAAAACTGTTTAATGGGGCCATAGTTAACCCAACTGAAAACCAATCAGCAATTCATCATGCATTCAGAGATACATATTCAGATAGCCCAAACAATTTATTACCTGAAGATATTTTAGATTCATGCAGTGAATCTATTAATACCTGTATTAAGCTTAAAAATGATCTTCTTGATAGAGGAATTAAGAATATTATCACCATTGGAATAGGCGGTTCATTTGAGGGACCTAAATTATTAATAGAAACACTTACAGCAGAACATAAAAGATCTTTTAATCATATTTTTTTAACAGGTCCGGATGTAATTGAGTTTTCTGAAATGATTGAACCTCTCAATCAAGAAGAGACATTCTTTATTGTTTCCTCAAAATCATTTAGTACAGATGAAACTCTTCAAAGCATTAAATTATCAAAAGAGTGGAGCGGTCTCAGATGTGACTTTGCCAATCATTTTATTGCAGTTACATCTCAGACTGAAAAAGCTCAAGTATTTGGTTTTTCCGATAAGAATACCATTCAATTCCCTAATGAAATTGGGGGAAGATACTCTATGTGGTCGCCTATCTCTTTGCCAGCTATCCTTGAATTAGGAGAGCAATTTATTGAATTTTTAAAAGGAGGATCTCTGGCAGATACTCAATTTCTTAATGATGGAAAGTATCAAGAGTTTTTAAAAACTCTATCCTACAGTGATATTTGGTATAACAATTTTGTTTATAAAGGCACCAGAGTGTTATTAACCTATAGTTGGAAAATGAGGTTTTTTACAGATTATGCTCAACAACTTGAAATGGAATCCATCGGTAAGCAACCCAATAAAGATTCAATCTTTCAAAAGACAGGACAAGTAGTTTTTGGTGGCTTTGGCTCTACAGCCCAACATTCTTACTTTCAATTGCTTCATCAAGGAACCGCATCAGTTTGTGCAGATGTATTTACAATTGCTGAAAATAAAGAAAAGAATAAACTTTTATTTGCACAATCCCAAGCTCAATCAAATCTATTAGCAAATGGCGCTGATGCTGAATTACAAGATTTCGAAAAAGTTAATGGAAATATACCTACAAATCTTTTTACTCTAGAATCTCTTAACCCATTTAACTTTGGTTATCTTATAGCTACCTGGGAGCATAGAACATTTTTAACATCTCAAATGTTACAAATAAACCCTTTTGATCAATACGGAGTGAGTGCAGGTAAGATTTTCACTAAGAAATATCTTGAAGAGCATGGCAGTTGACGTTTCAAAAGTACCTTCTACTCCAGGGGTATATAAATTTTTTAGCAATCACGAAATAATTTATATAGGTAAAGCAAAAAATCTTAAAAAAAGAGTTTCTAGTTATTTTGGTAAATCCATTAAAGATAGAAAGACCTCTCAGATAAAAATTCTTACCGATAACATTGAGACTTTCACTACTAAAAATGAAGTAGAAGCCTTGCTTTTAGAGCAAATGCTCATTAAAGAAAATAAACCTAAGTTCAATATTCTCTTAAGAGATGATAAGACTTATCCTTATATTTACTTTTCGCTAGACCATGATTTCCCTGGAATATACTCTAAAAGAACAAAACAGGCTGTCAACTCTAATTTTTTTGGCCCTTTTGTTAGCTCTGGTGCTGTAAAAAAGTCTATAAAAGAAATACAGAAAATTTTTAGATTAAGAAATTGCAATGATTCCACATTTTCGAATAGATCACGCCCATGCATCGAATTTCAAATGAAGAGGTGTTCAGCTCCATGCGTTCAAAAAATATCTAAAGTTGATTATTTTGAAGATGTTGCAAGTGCAAAATCTTATTTATCCTCATCAGACTTGCAAACTATAACTCGATTAAATTCAGAAATAGAAAAAGCTTCAGAAAATCTAGAATTTGAAAAGGCTGCTGATATAAGAGATAGACTCAAAAGGTTAGAGTTGCTTCGAGAAGAGCAATCAGTTGTAACTCTTGCAAGAGATGTAGATATTTTTTCTGTTTGTGCAGAAGATGATTATTTAGGTATATCTATTATTGTAGTGAGGAGAGGAAAAATTAGAGGAACTAAAACCCATCTTATTAAGAGGGCATACTACGAATCAATAGAAGATGTTTATCAGTCAGCAATTTTAAATTTTTACAACAATCAGATAGACATACCTAATAAAATTTTATGCACCAGTCCTTTAGATACAAAAGACCTAATTAAAAAAGTAGTTAAGAAAAAATTTAATATCAAAGTTAATATCACTCACTCACCATCAAGAGCTATAAGATCAATCTATAATCTATGCAAAATTAATGCAAAACAAGTAATACACAATCATTTAAGTAAAGAGGATAGATATAATTTTGCTTTCAAAGAATTGCAAAGCGTAATGGGTCTTAAGATACCTATCAAGAGAATTGAAGCCTATGATGTTAGCCATATTTCAGGAGATCATGCTGTTGCGTCTTGTATTGTTTTCTCAGACTCTGGGCCTCGCAATAAAGACTATAGATTATTTAATATTCCAAAAGAATTATCTGGCAATGATGTTGGCTCTCTAAAACATGTTATGGAAAGAAGGCTTAAATACTACAAAGACAAAGAAACAAAACCAGACATAATTCTTATTGATGGAGGTAAAACTCAATTGAAATTTGCTTCATCTGTTATCAAAGCATCTAATCATAAAGATATAAAAATAATCTCAATTGTAAAAGGGTCGGACAGAGTAAGGGCTACAGAAACTATTTTATCTGGAGCTGGCGTTATAGAATTTGATAAATATTCAAAAGCATTTCTTTTACTTCAAGAAGCAAGAGATGAATCTCATAGGTTTGCAATCAAAGCCCAAAGAAAGAAAAAAAGAGGAAGTATTAAAAAATCTAAACTTGATGAAATTGATGGAATAGGGCAAGTTATTAAAAAGAGATTATTGTCTAAATATAAAAGCATTAAAATGATAAAGTCAGTAAATGTAGATGATTTAATGACTGTGAAAGGTATTAATGTCAAAATAGTAAAGCTTATAAAAGAAAAACTATAAAAATAATGACTATTTTAATTAATCTGATTACATTATCAAGAATATTTCTTGCTGCCATTATTTTTCTATTACTAACTTCATCTGATGGTTATCTAACTGCTTTAATTTTATTCTTTATTGCAGGCATTACAGATTATTTTGATGGATATTTAGCAAGAAAATATAATGCGGTATCTCAACTTGGCGAAATCCTTGATCCTATAGCCGATAAAATTTTAATTCTTTTTTTATTGTTTGGATTGGCTGTAAATCTTTCAAGTTACTTAATAGGCTTTATTGGCGCACTAATTATTGCTAGAGAAATTTGGGTTGGTGCTCTAAGAGACATGAATGCAAGAAATAGTAAAAGTGATGCCACTAAAGTTACTTTTCTTGCAAAAATAAAAACCACAATACAACTTTTTACTGTCTCTATTTATCTTTTTGGCTTAGCAATCAACAATATGCTATTAATTGTCATTGGCGATGTTTTTTTATTTATATCTCTATTTATAACTCTTTATACGGGTTTCATTTACACAATAAATTCATTTCAACATAAGTAATATGATTTTTTCTTATATAATGCTTATAAATTATCTATAAAAATATAAAAATATGAAAATAATAATTGTAAGTGGTGGGTTTGATCCAATTCACTCTGGTCACATAGCATATTTTAAAGCTGCAAGAGATTTGGGCGACAAACTTATTGTTGCTTTAAATAGCGATGATTGGCTTGTTAATAAAAAAGGAAAATATTTTATGCCCTTTGAGGAACGCAAAGCAATCATTGAGAATTTATTGCATGTAGACTCAGTAATTGGTTTTGAAGATGATGATATAGGAAGTGCTATCAATGCGTTGATAAAAATTAAAGAAGCTTATCCCAGTCATGAGATAGCCTTTGCAAATGGTGGAGATAGAAACCAAGGCAATATTCCTGAAATGTCTGTAAAAGGAATTGAATTCCTATTCAGTGTAGGCGGAGATGATAAAAAAAATTCGTCCTCATGGATTTTAAAAAAATGGCAATATTATTGTGAAAAAAGATTGTGGGGAGAATTTTATAATTTATTTGAAGAAGAACAGGTAAAAGTTAAAGAATTAATTGTTGACCCAGGAAAGGGTATGAGTTTTCAAAGACACTTTAAGCGAAGCGAGATATGGATGGTTAGCAAAGGATCTTGTGTAGTCAATTATAGCAAGGACAACCCTGATAATAAAAAAAATATCATATTAAATAAATTTGATCATTATTTAGTTCCTCTTGGCCAGTGGCATCAAATCACTAATCCTTATGATAGTCCATGCCATCTCATCGAGATACAATATGGGGAAGCTTGTGTAGAAGATGATATTGAACGTACAGAATATTACTCAGGCTAGACTTTCAAAAGTTTTAATCTTGTATACAATGCCATATGTAAAAATCATGGCTGGATGGCAGAGTGGTTATGCAGCGGCCTGCAAAGCCGTTTACGCCGGTTCGATTCCGGCTTCAGCCTCCAATATATATATTGTGTATATATTGGTATAATTTGATAAATTTAGGAGTTAAGTTATAAGTTAGCCCGAGTGGTGGAATTGGTAGACACAAGGGACTTAAAATCCCTCGATAGAAATATCGTGCCGGTTCAAGTCCGGCCTCGGGTACCAACATAGGCTATGTGATGAAATGAAAGTTTGGATAGTAGCCACTTACAAAAAAAACGAGCTCAAAAGACTTGAAAATAATTTATTAAGTCAGGGCTTTAATTATTTTAATCCTGTAATTAACATCAAAAGTCATAATCATAGGTTCAAAGAAGAACCTATGTTTCCTGGTTACATTTTTATTAATGCTGATATTGAAAATTATCAAAAAATAAAATATACAAAAGGCATTTCTAGTGTGATTCGTTTTAATAAAAACATTGCTATTGTTGAAGACGATGAAATTGATGAATTAAGAAAAATACAACATGACTCTTTTACAGAGCCAATTTCTCCAAAAGTGTTTATTGGACAAGAAGCAGTTTTAACCAATGGTCCATTAAAGGGTGCACTCGTGACTATCGCATCTATGCCAAGAAACGATAGAGTAAATATCTTTATTCACATACTTGGAACTAAAAGAAAGATTTCAGCTTTTTTAAAAGAAATAAAGTTTTAAAAACAAATTCAAGACCTTGAATATTTTGGTCATTTTAATAAATTTTTTAAATCAAAAAATTTATATTTGAACTTGGAAAAGTTATTTTAGTTGTTTTTTTTAAACATAACATTTATAGTTCAACTGTTGAACGGTTTGAATATTTATTTTTTCCGTGCGGTAGCTATCATAAAATACATTAACTATATCTTTTTTTATCAATGTCAAACAATAAAAAAATTAGTGAAGATGACTTAAAAGTGCTTCATTTAGTTCATAACAATCCAGAGATATCACAAAGAGGAATATCTAAGAACATGGGCTTTAGTTTAGGGAAAGTAAATTACTGCATTAAGGCTTTAAGTGAAATTGGATTTATAAAGCTACAAAATTTTTCTCAGTCACCTAATAAATCAGGTTATCTATATGTATTAACACCCAAAGGTATAAGAGAGAAGACAATGTTGACTAAAAGATTTCTACAAATCAAGCAACAGGAATATGAGAAACTTTATAGATATTTTAACGATTAACAACCTCATAAGAAATTATATAAAATTAAAAATATGCTACATCTAATAGGCCGATCAAAAAATCTATTCATAGATGATATAAGTGAATGTGAGGAGAAATTAACAAAAAAAGTTTCAGCATGCTCTTTTTTAGTTATTGGTGGAGCAGGGTCAATCGGACAAGCAGTAACCAAAGAAATTTTTAAAAGAAATCCTAAAAAACTTCATGTTGTGGATATTAATGAGAATAACTTAACGGAGCTTGTAAGGGATATAAGGAGCTCTTTAGGCTACATTAACGGTGAGTTCAAAACATTTGCATTAGATATTGGATCAACTGAATATGATGCATTTATAAAATCTGATGGCAAATATGATTATGTTTTAAATTTATCTGCACTTAAGCATGTTAGAAGTGAGGAGGATCCTTATACCTTAATGAGAATGATTGATGTGAATATTTTCAATACAGACAAAACTATAAAACAATCAATTGAAAATGGTACAAAAAAATACTTCTGCGTAAGTACTGACAAAGCAGCTAATCCAGTTAATATGATGGGCGCAAGCAAGCGAATAATGGAGATGTTTTTAATGAGGAGATCTATAGATATTAAAATATCTACGGCTAGGTTTGCTAATGTAGCATTTAGTGATGGTTCATTATTGTATGGCTTTAATAAAAGAATTGAAAAAAAACACCCTATTGCTGCACCCAGTGATATAAAGAGATATTTTGTTACCCCACAAGAAAGTGGCGAGCTTTGTTTAATGAGTTGCATATTTGGCAAAAATAGAGACATATTTTTTCCTAAACTAAGCGAAAAACTCCATCTTATAACTTTTTCTGAAATAGCAACTAAATATCTAAAGGATAAAGGATATGAACCGCATATATGTGAGTCTGAAGATGAAGCAAGACATTTAATAGAATCTTTACCTGAGAAAGGAAGATGGCCTTGCCTATTTACAAAAAGTGATACAACTGGTGAAAAAGACTTTGAAGAGTTTTATACAAGCAAAGAAATTCTTGATTTGAATAAATTTAAGAGCTTAGGGATTATAAAAAATAATCCATATTATGATGAAATAAAACTCAATAATTTTGAAGATGAAATAACTAGGCTTAAAAAAAGCCTGAATTGGGATAAAAAATCTATAGTTGGTGAGTTTTTAAAACTTATACCTGAGTTTGAATATCATGATAAGGGCACTTATCTTGATGGAAAGATGTAATTAAAATGAATATGAGCTTTTACCATCTAATAAAATACATGAAGATTTTAAATTTATGAAAAATATAGTTCTAATTGGTGGCGGGGGACACTGTAAGTCAGTTATTGATGTGATTGAACAAGAGGACCGTTTTAAAATTATTGGAATAATTGATAAGCCTGAATTATTAGGAACAAATATTTTAGGTTACGAAGTAATAGGAAATGATAATGATTTACCAAAATTTGCAAAAAAATATAAGAATGCAATTGTTGTAGTAGGTCAAATTAAATCACCAACACCAAGGATCAAATTATTTGATCTCGCCATTAAAGCTGGATTTAATATGCCATCAATTTTCTCACCTCACGCATATGTTTCAAAGCATTCATCGATAGGTAATGGTGTAGTTATTATGCACGGCGCCATTATTAACGCAAATTCATCTATTGGCGACAATTGTATTATTAATTCTAAGTCACTAATTGAACACGATTGCACCATATTCGAGCATTGCCATATTTCTACAAATGCAACAATCAATGGCGGTGTTATAATAGAATCTGGGACTTTTATTGGAAGTCATTCAACAACAAAAGAGTTTATTACGATCAATAAGAACAGTTTTATCAAAGCTGGGAGCATTGTGAAATGAGTGTTTTCATTATTGCAGAAGCTGGAGTCAATCATAATGGCTCTATTGATTTAGCAAAACGATTAATTGATGTTGCATCTGAGTCAGGTGCAAATGCTATTAAATTTCAAACCTTTAAAGCAGAGAGTTTAGTAAGCAAGGATGCTGAGAAAGCTGAATATCAAAAAAAGACTACAAATGAAAAGGAGTCTCAATTTGAGATGATAAAAAAGCTAGAACTTAGTTTAAAAACACACAAAGAGCTTATCTCTTATTGTTTTAAAAGAGACATAATTTTTTTATCAAGCCCATTTGATATTGATAGTATAAAATTATTAGACAGCTTAGGTATAGAGATATTCAAAATACCTAGTGGAGAAATTACCAATCTGCCATACCTTAGAGAAATTGGAAAATTGAATAAGAAAGTAATACTTTCAACAGGCATGTCAAATATTGAAGAAATATCAGATGCACTAAATGTTTTAAAAATAACGGGTACAAAAAAAGAAAATATTATAGTGCTTCATGCAAATACAATGTATCCAACTCCTATGAAAGATGTGAATCTAAAAGCCATGGTAAATATTGGAAAAACTTTTGATATAGATTTTGGATATAGCGATCATACACTAGGAATTGAAGTCGATATTGCAGCAGTTGCAATGGGAGCTAAATGTATTGAAAAACATTTCACTCTTGATAAAACAATGGATGGACCTGATCATAAAGCAAGCCTTGAACCAAATGAATTAACTGCCATGGTAAAAGCAATTAGAAATATTGAATTAGCACTTGGAAGTAATGAAAAAAAACCATCTAATAGCGAATTGCCAAATATAAATATTGCAAGAAAATCAATTGTTGCAAAAAAAGACATTAAACAAGGAGAAATCTTAAGTGAGGATAATCTTACCGTAAAAAGGCCAGGTAACGGTATCAGTCCTTTTAGATGGGATGATGTGATAGGAACAATTGCCACAATAGACTATTCTAAAGATACTCCAATCAAAGAAAGTTAGATTTTAATGTAGCTTAATATATTGTCATTAAAGATGAAAAAAAGAATTTTAACAGAGGCAAGTGGCAGCTTAGTTTCTGCATATTTAATTAAAGCAATCAAAGAGAGCGGAAATGTTTCTATTGCATCAGATATTAATAAAAATAATCATGGATTCTCTTTAGCTGATGATTTTATTGAAATGCCTAGTAGCGATGATCCAAATCTATGGTCAAAAATTGAAAAAAAATTAATTAAGAGTGAAGTTGATATAGTTATACCTTCATTTGATGAAACCCTTATGGGATGGTCAGAAAGAAAGGAATATTTTTATAAAAAAGGCATAAATATTCTAATATCTCATCCTGACTCACTTGAAATTTATTTAGATAAATATAAAGCATATAAGTTTTGCAAGTTACATGAAATACCAACCCCAAAAACGTCAATTTCTCAAAAATATAAAATTGTTAAGCCTAGATTTGGAAGAGGTGGGAGCGGTATTTATATTGGAAATGAAGGGCAAGATATGAATAATATGATCTCTCAAGAGTATATAAAAGGAATCGAATATACGGTGGATTGTTTATTTGATAAAAATGGAGAACCAATATACATAATTCCAAGACAGCGAATCGATATAAAAGATGGAAAATCAACCAAAGGAATTGTAAAAAAACATAACAAAATTGAAAAGCTTGTAAAAAAAATGTCAAAAGAAGCTGTCTTAGTTGGCCCAATTAATTTCCAATTTATAGAAACAGATGATCATTTATTGTACTTTTTAGAAGTTAACCCAAGAATTGCTGGAGGTATGGCTTTGGGTATGGCAGCAAGTGAAAATTGGATAAATCCAATAATTGATAACTTTATTAATAATATTCAAATAAGACCAAAACCCATTAAATACAATTTAAAAATGTATAGGTACTATGCTGAGTCCTTTGTTTAAAAATATAGATTGGAGGCATATTACTTCAGTTGGGTTTGATATGGATGGAACTTTGTATAATGAATTTGATTTTATAAAACAAGTTTACTCAGAAATTAATAATCAGTTAATTCAAAATGAAAGTGTTTTATCATTTATGAACGAAAGATGGCTAGATAAAGGAAGTTCATATTCACATATTTTTAATGAAGCATATGATAAATGTCAAAATACTGTCTACAAGAGAGAAGATTTTGTACGAAAAGCATTAGATATCTATAGAAATTTTTATCCTAAAATATCTCTTTCTGATAGAAATAAAAGACTCATGTCTTATTTTAAAGAAAACTTTAAACTATATCTCATAACAGATGGGAATCATGAACTTCAAAAAAGAAAATTCACTTCACTTGAATTAGAGAAATATTTTGATGAGCGATATGTAGTTTTTACCGGGGAACATTCATCCGAATATCACAAACCAAAAAATAAGTCTTTAGAACTCATAGATCTTAATTTTGATAATAGTGTTTTTTTTGGAGATAGAAATATAGATAGAGAATTTGCTTTATCTTCAAACATAAAATTTATAAAAGTTAAAGATATGTTGGAAGCTAGTTAATGAAAAAGAAAATTCTTGCTTTTACAGCAATTCGTTCAGAATATGATTTATTAAGTGGACTATATAAGCTGCTAAATGATGACAAAGATATTGAATTTAAGATTATTGTTTCAGGTGCCCACTTATCAAAAAGAGGAGGTAATACTGTAAAAGATATTGAGCAGGATGGGTTAGAAATCTTAGCAAGAATTAATACACTTATTGATTCCGATACCAAAGCATCAAGAATTAAGTCCGGTTCACAATTATTAAATGAAGCAATAGATATCGTAGATGAATATAAACCAGATTTGATAATTTATGCTGGCGATAGGGAGGAAGTTATTGTTGCTTCAATTATAGGTGGATATTTAGAGATTCCAACAATTCATTTTTTCGGCGGAGATCATGTTCAGGATTCTCATATAGATAATCCGGTAAGACATGCAACTTCAAAGATGTCGACAATTCATATGGTCTCTTTAGAGGAGCATGCTAAAAGATTAAACAGAATGGGCGAAGATAATCAAAGAATATTTAATATAGGAAGTGTAGCTCTTGATAAATTTCATAATGATGAAGTTCATACTTTCGATGAAATTAAGGATTATTTTGACATACCATCTGAAACTAATAATTACGCACTTTTAATTTTTCATCCAATACCTAAAGAAAGAAAATACTCTGCAGAAATTTTCGAAAACATACTTTTAACACTGAAAGAAAAAAATATTTTTACATTTGTAAGCCATCCAAACATAGATCCCGGCAGCAGTGAGATTGTTTCTGTAATAAATAAGTTTAAAAATATGTCTGACTTTAATTTTTATAAAAGTCAGCCAAGAAAAATATTTTTGTCAATTTATAAAAATGCTGATTTTATAATAGGAAATTCATCATCAGGAATTATTGAATCTGCTAGTATACCTATTCCAGCAATAAATGTAGGCTATAGACAAACTAGCAGGACTCCAAATGATAATGTTATCTTTTGTGACACAACCAGACAAAGCATATCTGATGCAATCGAAACCTCTAAATCAGAAAAATTTCAAATGATTCTTAAAAAGACAAACAATATTTATGGAGATGGCAAAAGTATAGATAAGGCTTTTAAAATTATTAAAGAAAATACTTTTCATGAGTTATTATTTAAAGATGAGGATATTTTAGAGATGAGTTATGAATAAAGTACTAGTATTTGCAGTTCACCCAGATGATGAAACCTTAGGTTGTGGGGGATCATTGCTAAGATATAAAGCAAATGGAGATTCTATAAATTGGCTTATTTGCACAACAGTTGATGAAGATCAATCCGTCTTTAGCATAAGAGAAAAAGAGATAGAAACTGTTTCAAATCTTTATAATTTTGACAGCGTACACAATCTAAGACTAAAAACTATGCGTGTAGATGAATATAGTTTTAGTGACTTAATTAAAATGATTTCAAAAGTAATCAATGATGTAAAACCAAATATAATTTATCTTCCTTTTAAAAGTGATGTTCATAGTGACCATAGGAAAATATTTGAAGCTGCCTTCAGTTGTACAAAATCATTTAGATATCCATTTATCAAAAAGATTTATATGTTTGAAACTTTAAGTGAAACAGAATTTGCTCCTAGCACTCAACATGAAAATTTTGTACCAAATACCTTTGTTGACATAAGTACATTTATGGATAAAAAAATTGAAATTATGAAAATTTTTAAAAGTGAAATAAGTGAACACCCATTTCCAAGAAGTGAAAAAAATATAAGAGCTTTAGGGGCATTTAGGGGCGCTTCATGCGGATGTAAATATGCTGAAAGTTTTATGCTTCTAAAGGAAATATTTTGAATGAATTAATTAAGTGTAATATTTCTAAAAACTTTATAGTTAACTTATAAAAACATGAAAGATATCTGGGAAAATATTCTAATTTTACCTAACTCATCTATAGTTGATGCAATTAAAATTATAGATAAATCAGGTTTAAGAATAGCATTAGTTGCTGATAAAGATAAAAATTTACTTGGCACTGTTTCTGATGGAGATATCAGGAGATCTATCATTGATAATATTTCTTTAGATAGCCCAATTTCTCATATAATGAATACATCTCCTTTTTATGCAAACAAGCATGAACCTTCCGAGACGATAAAAGCAAAAATGCAAAAAAATAACATTCTAGCTATGCCAGTTCTAGAAAATAATAAAATAATTGGATTAGAAACTTTATTGACATCAAATAAAGTCGAAAACCATGAAAATATTGTCTTTATAATGGCTGGTGGATTTGGTAGACGTTTAAATCCTTTAACATTGAATTGTCCCAAGCCAATGCTTGAGCTAAATGGCAAACCAATTTTAGAAACAACAATAAATAATTTTAAGTCATACGGATTTAAAAGATTTATTATATCTACTCACTTTATGCCTGAGATAATTAAAGATTATTTTCAAGATGGCTCAGATTTGGAAGTTGATATTGAATACGTTGACGAAAATGAACCTCTGGGAACTGGTGGAGCTCTTGGACTACTACCGAAATCTATACCAAATAAACCAATAATAATGATTAATGGGGATGTTCTTACAAATACGGACTATAACAAGTTATTAGAATATCATAATTCTAATGGATTCTTAGCAACAGTTGTGGTGAGAGATTATGAGCATCAAGTTCCATTTGGAGTAATACAGTCTGAGAATTTTAAAATCAAAGATATTGTTGAGAAACCATCGTATAAATATTTTGTAAATGCTGGCATATATGTCCTTAGCCCAAGCATATATAATTCAGTCAAGAAAGATCAAAAAATTGACATGCCAGATTTGTTAAAGGAGCATATGAACTTTGATGAAGGAATTGGTATTTATCCTTTACACGAATATTGGACAGATATTGGTAGCCCTGAAGACTTTAAAAAAGCAAAATCAGACATAGATATCTTAACTAACGATTAGTAAATATATTACCTTAGATGATAAATAAAAAATCAATACTTGCAGTTATAACTGCTAGAGCTGGATCTAAAGGGTTGCCTGGAAAAAATTCATTGGAGTTAAATGGAAAACCTTTAATTCAATACTCTATTGAAGCTGGAATTGAATCTAGATATGTTGATAAAGTTTTGTTGTCAACTGATTGTAAAAACTGTCTCGATATTGGAAATAAAATGGGGCTTGAAATTCCCTTTGTGAGACCAGATTATCTAGCTGGTGATAAAGTTCCATCATATGATGTAATTGAGCACGCCATAAAATTCCTAAGTAAAAAAGATCAGAATTTTGATATTCTAGTTCTTTTAGAACCAACATCTCCATTAAGATCTTCAATCGATATTGACTTAGCTTTGGAGAAAATGATTAATGAAAATAGAAAGTCTCTGGTTAGTGTTGCAAAAAGTGAGGACCAGCATCCTGATTTTACATTTAAGATTGATAGTAATGACACATTGGTTCCATGGAATAAAGAAAACTTTGCACCAAAGCGCCGACAGGATATTTCTTCGGCCTATTATTTAGAAGGTTCTATTTATATTTCATACATGAAAGATTATTTAAAGAATAAAACTTTTTGTTTTGAAGGAACATCGCCTTACGTGATGCCAAAACATAAATCATTTGAAGTAGACGACATTGTTGATTTTTTATGTGTAGAATCTATTATGAAAAATCTTGATCGCTTTAATTAGTAGTGAAATTTAAAAAATAAATATAATAAAAATATGAAAAAAAAGATCAACCTAAATAAAGGAAACCTCCTTCACTCTAAGGCTCTTGATTTAATACCTGGTGCTAACTCGCTTCTATCAAAAAGACGCGAATTGTTTGCACCAAATATTTGGCCTGCGTATTTTAAAAGTGCTAAAGGCATCAAAGTTGAAGATTTGGATGGAAATAAATTTCTTGATTTTAGTCATTTTGGAGTCGGCACCAATACTTTAGGTTATGGAAATAAGGAAGTAGATGAAGAGGTAATAAAATGTGTAAAGAATGGAAACATGTCAACACTTAATCCTCCTGAGGAAGTCTTTCTTGCTGAAAAGTTAGTCAATATGCATCCATGGTCTTCGATGGCAAAATTCGCCAGAACAGGCGGAGAAGCTAATTCTATGGCAGTGAGGATTGCTCGCTCATATACTGGAAAAAGTAAAATAGCTTTTTGTGGATATCATGGTTGGCATGATTGGTATTTATCTGCCAACATTAAAGACAAAAAGAATCTCGATGATCAGCTTATGACTGGTCTTTCTCCAGTAGGGGTTCCAAAAGAGCTCTCAAATACTTCAATACCTTTTCGAGATGGTGATATTAATAAACTTGAGGAAATTCTCAAAGCTGGCGATGTTGCTGCAATTAAAATGGAAGTGATGAGATCTTCAGAGCCATCAATATCATATCTAAAAGATATTCGAAGACTCGCAAATAAATATAAATGCCTATTAATTTTTGATGAGTGTACAAGTGGATTTAGAGAAACTTTTGGAGGACTTCATTTAAAGTATAAAATTCAACCAGATATATGCGTTCTTGGAAAAACTCTAGGAAATGGATATGCGATTACCAGCGTTATTGGAACAAAAAAAGTAATGTTAGCATCTCAAAGTACATTTATAAGTTCTACATTTTTTACTGAAAGAATTGGTTATGTTGCTGCATTAAAAACATTAGAGCAAATGGAAAAATATAAATCATGGGAAGTAATAACAAAAAAAGGAAAGCTTTTTAAGAAGCTGGTTAATAATTTGAGTAAAAAATATAATCTTGAGCTTGATATAACTGGCATGGATGCACTTGTGTGCTATAACTTTAAAAATATTGATCAATTAGCAGCTAAAACTTTTGTTTCACAAGAGATGTTAAAACATAATTTTTTAGCCGGCAATTTGTTCTATCCAAGTATTATGCACACAGACCAACACATTAAAAATTTCTTTGAGGCACTTGAAAAAGTTTATGTAAAATTATCTTCTATTGTTACAGCTGATGGAGAAATAATAGATCATTTAGATGATCAATTATGTCATTCCTCATTTCAAAGACTTAATTAATATTTCAAGAATTCTTAAACAATGAAAAAAGAGATTGAATCTAATTCGCTTAAAAATAAAGTGGTTATCATAACAGGCGGAGCAGGTTTATTAGGCGCTTGTTTTGCAGAGAAAATTTCTCAAAACGCAGGGACATCAATAATAGCCGATATAGATTTTGACAAAGCGAATGATATAGCCTCAAAAATTAACAAAAAGTTTCCTGGCAAAGCTTATCCAATAAAATTGGATATTAATTCAGAAGAATCAATTAAAAAAGCAATTCAAGATATTGAAAGCAATATTGGAATCATTACTTCGCTAATTAATAATGCATATCCAAGAAATAAAAATTATGGGAAAGATTTATTTGATGTTTCATATAGTGATTTTTGTGAAAATTTATCAATAAATTTAGGAGGCTATTTTCTTATAACCAAAAAATTAACCGAATATTTTTATGGGGTCGGTTCAGGAAATGTTATATCAATATCATCGATATATGGGTTAGTACCTCCAAGATTTGAAATTTATGATGGTACTGACATGACTATGCCTGTTGAATATGCAGCAATAAAATCTGCAGTTCTTCATCTAAATAAGTATTTTACAAATTACACAAAGGGTAAAAATATTAGATTTAATTGTGTTTCTCCAGGTGGAATTTTGAATGGTCAACCTAAACAATTTTTAGATGCATATAATCAACATTCATATAGTAAAGGCATGCTCGATCCTGAAGATATTGCAAGCTCTATTATTTTTTTATTAGGAGATAGCTCAAAGTATATCAATGGACAAAATATAACTGTTGATGACGGATGGACTTTATGACAGGTGTTAATAGTTTTAAAATTGTCCTAATTGGAGGTGGACAACTCGGAAGTAGATATCTTCAAGGTCTTGCAAATTCAAGCTTAGATTTAGAAATCTTTGTGGTAGATCCATCTCAATCATCTCATCAAACTTGTAAAGACAGAATTAGTGAAGTGAATGATAGTTTTGATTTTACTAACTATCACCAAAGGTCATCTATTAATGGATTACCAAAAAAAATAAACCTAGTGATAATCGCAACTCAGGCTGACATAAGGTTTAAAGTCTTGAAAAATATTTTGGATCAAGATTTAAACATAGATTTTATGATAATGGAGAAAGTACTTTTTCAAAATCTTGATGAATATGATCTTTCACTTCATCTTATCAACAAGCATCAAATTAAGTGCTGGGTAAATTGCACAAGAAGAGCTATGCCAATTTACCAAAAAATTAAATCGGAGTTCTCAAATAATTCAATTCATAATTTTCAGTTAGCAGGAGGAGAATGGGGCTTGATCTCTAATTCTATTCATTTTTTAGATTTATTAAATTTTATTACAGGAGATAACGAAATTAAGATTAACTTACTAGATAAATTAGTTACTCCGGCTCAATCAATTTCTAAAAGGAAAGGAGTCTATGAATCATCTGGCGTAATAGAAGGAACTATTGGAAATACTAGATTTAAACTTTCGTCGTCTAAAGCTTCATCTAAAAATCATATCTTAAAAATAGCAACCGATATAGATGAAGTAGAGATTAATGAAATTGATCAGAAAGTACTATACACAAATAAGGAAGTTAGTCGTGAAGAAAATTTTATATTTCCTAATTTATCTGAAATAGCTGGCCAAATTATCGAAAGCATTTTGATTGAGGGGGTTTGCGAATTGCCAGATCTTGAGACTTCAATAAATGTGCACAAACCTTTTATAAAAAAGATTAACTATTATTTTAAAAATAAATTTAATATAGATTCTTGCCCTTTAACGTAATCTTAAAGATGTTTGGAGATATAAATGATGATAGATAAAGTAGTTTGGGTAGTTGGCGTTGGACCAATGGCCATTGAATATGCAAAAGTTCTCCAAGATTCAAATGTGAAGTTTAAGTTTATTGGAAGAGGGAAAGAATCTGCCAAAATTTTCAAAGATAAAACAGGGATAACTCCTTTTACAGGTGGCTTAAAATTTTTTTTGCAACAAACTAAAGAAATTCCTAGTCATGTGATAGTTGCTGTAGGGCATCCTGAATTAGCTGAACAAACATCAATCCTGTTAGAGCATGGGATTAAAAATATTTTAGTTGAAAAACCAGGGTCTCTATATTTTAACGATTTAAAAAAAATTAAAGATAATTCAAAGATCTCAAAAGCTAACGTTTTAATAGCTTATAACAGAAGGTTTTTTCAATCAGTTAAAGAGGCTATTAATTTAATTAAAAAAGACGGAGGCTTGCTTTCTGCACATTTTGAGTTTACTGAACTAAGTCATATTATAAGTAAGCTGAATAAACCTGAAGGTGTAAAAGAATCATGGCTTATTGGAAATTCATCACATGTGATTGATCTTGCTTTTTTTATAGCCGGGCGCCCAAAAAAATTAAATGCTCTTACATACGGTAGTTTGGATTGGCATAAGACAGGCTCAATATTTATAGGAAACGGTTTAACAATTGAAAATGTTCCTTTTTCATACCACTCGAATTGGGAATCTCCTGGGAGATGGAGTCTTGAGTTTATGACTAAAAATCATAGATTAATTCTTAAGCCAATGGAAAGACTTCAAATTATTAAAGTTGGATCATTTGAATTTGAAGAGAGTGATATCGATTATTTAATCGATGAAAATTATAAACCAGGTCTTTATAAACAAACCCAAGCATTTTTAAATAACGATTTTAGAAATCTTTGTGATATTAACGATCAAGTAAAAAATTGGATCACTTATGAGAAAATAGCATCTTACTAACTAATCGAACAGGAAAAACTATATAATTAAGCTTATTATGGAAAATAGTACAAATTTAAATCCAATAAATTTTGATAATGATCAAATAGATTTTAAAGAACTCTTTTATGTTTTGTTATACGGTAAGTGGATTTTTTTGTCAGTTGTAAGTTTTTTTTCATTAGCTGCAATTATTTATAGTCTACAACTTCCAAATATCTATCAATCTAGTGCTCTTTTAAGTCCTGTTGATGCTCAAAATGGTATGAATCAGGCTGTGAGAAATTATGGTGGTTTAGCTAATATAGCCGGTATAAATCTTCAATCTCAAGCTGGAGATAGCAACACAATTAAAGCTGAGTATAAATTAAGAACTTTAAGCTTTTTCGAGGACAATATCTTACCCAATATTTTTTTACCAGATCTACTTGCGGTTGAATCCTGGGACATGACATCTAATACTATTTCATATAAAAATGATATCTATGATGAAGAAAAACAATCCTGGGTTAGAGACTTCTCATATCCTCAAACTCAGATTCCAAGCGCGCAAGAGGCTTTTGTATCTTTCATGGAAAATCTAAAAATTTCAACCGATCTTGAAACAGGATTTGTGAAATTGAGTATAAAACATCAGTCACCTTTCATTGCTAAGTCATGGACTGAGCTAGTAGTAAAAGAGATCAATGAGTATTTTAGGATTAAAGATAAAGCTGAAGCTCAAGCAGCTGTCAAATATCTTAATATGCAAATAGCACAAACTAGCTTTACTGAAATTAAACAAGTTATTGCTGAGCTTCTTCAGCAGAAGACTCAACAACTAACTTTAATTGAAGCAAGTGATTTTTATGTATTTGAATACATTGACCCTCCTGCTGTAATGGAAAGGAAGTCAGAACCAAGACGAGCAATAATTTGCGTTTTAGGGGCGTTGATTGGAGTAATTATATCAATAATTGTAATTCTAATAAGGCACTATGTTGTTAATAAAAAAATCTAACACCTCACATTATTAAATTACTAAACTTTATGAAATTATGAATAAAAAAGCATTAATAACAGGTATTACAGGCCAAGATGGATCTTATCTAGCAGAATTTTTATTGAAAAAGGGCTATGAAGTGCACGGAATTAAAAGACGTGCATCATCTATCAACACTCAAAGAGTAGATCATTTATATCAAGACCCTCATCAAAGTGATGTTAATTTTTTTCTTCACTATGGTGACTTAACTGACTCATTAAATTTAACGCGTATTCTTCAAGAAATACAACCTGATGAAGTATATAATCTTGGAGCTCAGTCGCATGTGGCTGTTTCATTTGAATCGCCAGAATATACTACTCAAGTTGATGCTCTTGGCAATCTTCGTTTATTAGAAGCAATTCGATTCCTTAAATTAGAAAAAAAAACACGCTATTATCAAGCTTCCACCTCTGAGCTATATGGTTTAGTTCAAGAAATACCGCAAACAGAGAAAACACCTTTTTATCCTAGATCTCCTTATGCAGTTGCTAAACTTCATGCTTATTGGGCAACTGTTAATTATCGAGAAGCTTATGGAATGTATGCTTGTAATGGTATCTTGTTCAATCATGAATCACCTCGTCGAGGTGAGACTTTTGTTACTAGAAAGGTTACACGAGGGCTAGCAAACATTAATCAAGGCATTGAATCATGTCTCTACATGGGTAACCTAAATGCTCTAAGAGATTGGGGTCATGCCAAAGATTATGTTGAAATGCAATGGTTGATGTTACAACAAGATCAACCTGATGATTATGTTATTGCGACAGGCACGCAATACAGTGTTCGTGATTTCATTAATCTTGCGTGGAGCTATTTTGGAAAAACAATTCGCTGGGAAGGAAAAGACATAGATGAAAAGGGCTATGACGAAGATTCTGGTAATTTGATTGTAGCTGTTGATCCTAGATATTTTAGACCTACAGAGGTTGAAACATTGTTAGGAGATCCAACAAAGGCAAAAGAAAAACTAGGATGGGTGCCTAAAATTACTTTTGAAGAAATGGTGTTTGAGATGATGGAAAATGATCTCAATATTGCTAAACAAAAATCTCTAATCAATAAACATAATCTTAAAGATTAAAACTTTTAATATTAACTAGTATTCTTAAATGGAATTGAAAGATAAAATTTTTATTGCAGGACATAGAGGTATGGTTGGTTCTGCAATTGTTAGGCAGTTACAATCTAGAGGTTTTACTAATCTTCTTATGGTACCCCATAACGAATTAGATTTAACTAATCAGTCTGATGTCGAGACTCTTTTTAAAAAAGAAAACCCAAAATATGTAATTCTCGCTGCGGGTAAGGTTGGAGGTATACATGCTAATAATGAATATCCAGCTGATTTTATATATCAGAACATAATGATTGAAGCTAATATCATTAATACTTCATATAAAAACAATGTTAAGCGACTGCTTTTTTTAGGTAGTTCATGCATTTACCCAAGATCTGTAGAGCAACCAATGCAAGAACAAGCTTTACTTACTGGCATTCTAGAGCCTACTAATGAGCCATATGCAATAGCTAAGATTGCTGGAATCAAGCTATGCGAATCATACAATCGACAGCATGATACTGATTTTCGTTCAGTAATGCCAACTAATCTATATGGTCCAAATGACAATTTCCATCCAGAGAATTCCCATGTAATTCCTGGGTTAATTAGGCGTTTTCATGAAGCAAAATCTAATAAAGATACTGATATAACAATATGGGGAACTGGCAATGCAATGCGAGAATTTTTACATGTTGATGACATGGCAAAAGCATCTTTATTTGTATTAGAGTTAAGTAAAGAAGTATATCAGGCTAATACTATGCCAACACTTTCTCATATAAATGTGGGATCAGGAAAGGACATGACTATCAGAGAGTTAGCAGAAACCATAAAAGAAGTTGTTGGTTTTAATGGCAAATTAAACTTTGATTCATCTAGGCCAGATGGAACACCTAGAAAGCTTATAGATGTTTCTAGGTTGGCAAATATGGGATGGAAACATAGTGTAAATCTCAAAGATGGCCTTACAAAAACTTATAACTGGTATTTAGAAAAATATACATAACAAATATAAAGCTTCAGACTTCTTTAATGCTTTATCTATAATGCTCAACTTTATATAAATCGTGTTTAAAATTATAAAACAATTCTTTGCCTTACTAACATTTGGTCAAAAAAGAAGGTTATATATATTGCAAGTATTAGTTGTGATAATGTCATTTAGTGAAATTTTGGGTGTCGCATCAATCATTCCCTTTATGGCTTTAGTTGGTGACATGAATCAACTTCAACAAGATACCCTCATTGGAAAAGTTTATGAAATTAGCGGAATAGCATCTGAGGCACAATTTGTTTTCTTTCTTGGAATAGGTGTTCTAGTTCTGTTAATTTTTTCATCAATAATCTCAATGTTTACATTATGGAGATTATCGATGTTTGCAAATTTTATAGGTTCTGAGATTGCTGATCGACTTTACATTCATTATTTGAGCCAGAATTGGTTATTTCATGCAACTGGCAGTAGTGCTCAATTGACTAAAAAAATTGCGATTGAAACTAGAAGAGTGACAGATTATCTGTTAACACCTCTGATGATTATGAATGCAAGAATTGTATTTATTCTTTTACTGGCAGTTAGCATTTTCTTATTTGATCCGCTAGTTGCTTTAATTGGGCTCTCTTTTTTTGGGGGAGCATACTTTGTTCTTTATAGAGTTATAAGAATACGACTAGAAAAAAATGGCAAGAACATATCAGATATTAACGGGCGCCGTTTTCGTTTAATGAATGAAGGCTTTGGCGGTGTTAAGGATATATTATTATTAGGCAGAGCAAATGATTTTATAATGCGCTTTAACAAGACTGGCATAATTCTTGCTAGGAGCATGGGTTCAAATGTTGGGTTAAGCTTAGTACCTCGATATTTTATTGAATTAATTGCTTTTGGGTCAATGATAGGATTAATACTTTATTTACTTGTAAGGTATGATGGAGATCTCGGAACAATTTTACCAATACTATCAGTATATGCTCTCGCAACTGCTAAGTTATTACCTGCATTCCAAATGGTTTATGCTAGTCTCTCAAGCATTAAGGGTAATATATCAGCACTTGAATCAATCCAGGACGATCTTATTGATTCAAAGAAAGCAGAAAAAAAATCATTACAGGATAATGAACAAAAGGACCTTCATCTTACCCAGCAAATATCTCTTGAAGATATAACTTTTACTTATCCTGAAAAAAAAGAGCCAACACTAGATCAGATAAATATAACAATTCCTGCTAACAACGTAATAGGTATTGTGGGACCATCTGGATCTGGTAAATCAACACTTATAGATATTTTAGTTGGATTGATAAAACCTCAACATGGTCAGCTTAAGATTGATAGCACAATAATTAATGATGAAAATTGCCGTCTTTGGCAAAATACTATTGGCTTTGTTGCACAGAGTATATTCCTATCAGAGGGCACTATTGCTGAAAATGTTGCATTTGGAATTCCAAAAAATGAAATCGATCAAAAAAAAGTATTTAATGCTATTAAATTAGCGTATTTAGATGAGTTTATTAAAAACCTTGAAAATGGAATTAACACAAAAGTAGGTGAGCGTGGAGTGCAATTATCAGGAGGTCAGCGTCAACGAATAGGTATTGCTAGAGCACTATACCACGAAGCAGAAGTAATTATTTTTGATGAAGCAACCAGCTCTCTTGATGGAATAACTGAAAAGATGATAATGGAAGCTATCAACAACTTCATTGGTAAAAAGACTATAGTCATGATTGCACACCGACTTAAAACCGTACAAAATTGCGATCAAATATTTTTTATTGATAAAGGTAAAGTAGTTGATCAGGGCACCTTTAATGAATTAATAGAAACAAATGAACACTTCAAAAAAATGGCAACTCACTCTTGATACTAGTTTTATCTAAAATATTATAATAACAAACATATTTACCTAAGATTTTTTTGCTACTTCCAAATTTTTACAAACCAATTTTAATAAATGAATAAATGAATAAATGAAAAAAAGAAATTTATTGATAGTTTGTCTTAGCTACAGAGATGTTGCTAAGATTAATAAACTAGATTTATCTATCTATTCAAATGTGGTTCTAGCATCTGATGATTTTAAGGTGCACAAAGTAATTCAGAGCATTGATCTAATAGATAAGGTAATTTTTTTGCAAAAGCCTATTGCTTATACAAAAGTATCTAGTGGTGTTATGGAGATGATAGATAAAGTTAACATTTATTTTAATAAAATAATTAAACTTGGCATCTTTAGCAAAAAAGAACTGTTTTGGACATATCATGTAGAGGGAGGGTACACAACCCAAAAGCTTCAAGAAACACTACTTCGAGTAGAAAGCACACACACTATTTTTGATGAATATGCAATTAATGAGTTAGTGACATTGGGCTCGAACAAATCCCTAACAATAAATATATTTAAAAGACTTGCATCTAAAAGGGGCTTTAGAGTAACTTCCTATAATCGCAGAAATACCTTAGACCAAAATAATGTTAAAGATATCATAAGGCCTATTTATTTTTTATTGAGATCACTTATATGCAAAATCACATCTCACAAACCTAAATATTTTGACAATGTAAGTATGGTTTTATTTCAGATATGCGGCAGTAGTAGTAAACATATCAACAATGCACTTTTTCCACAAGATGAGTTTTTAAAAAATGGTTATACACCACTTAACATTGTCTGGGGCAATGCAAAAGAAGTAAAAAAAATAAATGACATGGGTTATAAGGCTATCGCCTTAGAATCATATTTAAGGTTCAGTGACTTTTTTGCAAGCTTATTTAAATTATTATTGGTTTTTAAGAAAATCAAAACTTTAAAACAAATATTTTATAAAACAAATACCTTTGTTTATAAAGGCATAGATGTTACCGATATAGTTTATGGTAGTGTGCTTCAATACTTATATACAGATGGACCTGAAAACTATAGATATATAAGAGCAGCCCAAAGATTCATTTTGGAGTATTCAAAAAACTTTGTTGCTATTAAATATTGTGGTGCCAAATTTTTAACTCAAGGAACCATAATGTCTGAGATTTTCAAAGATAAGTATATTAAGTTTGACTACGAGGTTGGACATCAGGGCCCCAATCCGTATACAAAAAAAACTACAGAAAAACATTACAATTTTTTTTCAAAAAATTTTATTAAATTTGCCGCTAATGATACTGAAAGAGAGTACTTAATAAAATATATGAATATTTCTGAAAATTGCGCTGTTAAATTTGGGCCTGGAAGGGCAAATAGCCACTTTGAGAAGGCAAAAAAGTTCTCAAAAGAATATTCCAAAAAAGAACTAGGCATAAAGAAAAATTATGATATCTATTTACTTCTTGATTTCTCAGGCGTGTTAGCTGGTTATAACTCACCAGAGGAAGTTTTCTATATTTCAAATACAGTAATAAACTTTTTTAAAGACCGTACAGATGTAGCTGTTATTATTAAACCTCATCCTTCAGCAGATTTATCAAACTTAAACGAGTTACTTTTTAACGCAAATGATAATATATATAGACTAAATAAAAATATATTGCCAGATCATGCTTTAAATGTATCAGACTTAATAATATGTAAAAATACCTATATGGGTGTTGAGGCTATGATTTATGATGTACAAGTTGCATCAGTACTTCTTGATAAAGAAAGCATATTTAAATTGTTTGGAAAAGCTGCAGAGTATATATATAAAAAAAACGACCTTACTATTTTTTTAGAAAAAAATCTCTCTTCAAAAGATAGATTTATTGAATGGAAGGACTTGTATCAAGAAAAAAGGAGACAATTTATTCAAAAGCATTACTCAAAGGTAGAAAGAAGTTCTGAAGAAATAATAGTAAAGACAATATCAAAACATATTAAAAAAGGTATAAATTAAATGAGGTATAAATTAAATGATAAGGTATAAATTAAATGATAAATAGTATAAATAAATTAATAATCAAATTACTTAAAGAAGAAAACTGGGTAGGCAGATTACTATTGTTCATAAGGAAAAGAATAACAAAATACTACGATCCAGAAATTCAATCGTTTGTAGGAGGCAAAGATATTTTTTTAAATCTTTCACACATGCTTCCAGTTTATAAAGCAACCTTGAAGTTATATGACACTGCGTTACCTAGAATAGTTCAATACCTTTATGACATAAATAATAAACTAGTCATTATTGATGTTGGAGCAAATATCGGGGATACAGCCGCATTAATTCATGAAGTTTGCCCAGAGGCAACTATAATTTGCATTGAAGGCAGTGAAAATTTTGCAAACTTATTAGAAAAAAATTATGGAGAAAATGAAAAGGTAAAAATTGAAAGAACTTTCTTAACAGACAAGACATCCTCCTCAAATAAAAAATTAATTTCACAAAATGGAACAGCTACACTAAATCATGAAACATCTTCCGTAGACGACGATATTCAAAATACTGTAAGTATCGACAAACTTGATAATGTGATTTCATCAAAATATAAAGATTTAAATATTGATCTAATCAAGGTTGATACTGATGGTTTTGACTATAAGGTACTGAGGGGCTCTGAACAAATACTAATTCAGCATAAACCAATGATTTATTTTGAACTAGTGCCGGCTCTTCTTAAAAATAACGACGAAAATGTGATGTCCATATTTACTTTTTTAATAGAACTAAATTACAAGTATGTTATGTTTTATGACAATTTAGGCTATTTGATTGGATTGCATAATATAAATAATTTAGAAAATATCGAAATGTTGACTAATTATGTCGATTCTCGAAACATGTATTTAGATGTCCTGGTTTCTGTTGAAAATATAAATTCTTTATATAAAAGTGAAACTAATAAAATTAACGAAATATTAAACTTAAAAAAATTAAAAGTAAGATACGGTTATCAAAATAAAGTTAATGATTGAATACATAACATATGATGAAAAGCTACTGTCAGTCATCATAAGGGCAAACTTCAAATCTGAGGGGATAGAATTTTTTACTCCAGATGATTTTTCACAACAGCTGGCATATATGAACAGGGCAAAAAATTACGTAATAAAACCTCATGTACACAATTCAGTCCAAAGAGATGTGCATTTTACCCAAGAGGTTTTGGTTATCAAAAGTGGTAAGGTTCGAGTTGACTATTATGATGATGACAGAAATTACCTAGAAAGTAGAGTTTTGGTTCAAGGTGATGTTGTGCTTCTTGCTTATGGTGGTCATGGATTTGAAATGCTTGAAGATAGTGAAATGATAGAGGTAAAGCAAGGTCCCTATGCCGGGGAAATGGACAAGATAAGATTTGATCCTGTTAAAAAAGAAAATTTGGAGATTAAGAAATGAGTTTTATTCCAGTAAATGAGCCATTTCTAAATGGAAATGAAAAAAAATATCTCAATGAATGTATAGATACAGCATGGATAGGTAGTGAGGGATCTTTTATAAAAAGATTTGAAGAGGACGTGTCTTCATATGTGGGTAGAAAGCATGCAACAGCTTGTTCAAATGGAAGTGCTGCACTTGATATAGCAGTTGGGGCGCTAGAACTTAAGGAGGGCGATGAGGTCATCATGCCTTCTTTTACAATCATATCTTGTGCTCAATCTTTAGTAACTCATGGCGTTAAGCCAGTCCTTATAGATAGCGACTATCAAACTTTTAATATTAAAGTAGAAGATATAGAAGCTAAAATAACTCCAAATACAAAAGCTATTTTGATAGTCCACATTTATGGATTAAGTGTTGATGTTGATCCTGTGCTCGAACTTGCTCGAAAATATAACCTTAAAGTAATAGAAGATGCTGCTGAGATGCTTGGACAAGATTATAAAGAAAAAAAATGTGGAAGTTTTGGAGATATAAGTATATTTAGCTTTTATCCAAATAAGCATATAACTACAGGCGAGGGCGGAATGGTCTTAACAGATAATAAATATCTTGATGATAGAGCTAAAAGTCTTAGAAATCTTTGCTTTACAAAAGATAGGTTTATTCATGAAGAGATCGGCTATAACTATCGCATGACCAATATGCAAGCGGCGCTTGGAGTGGCTCAACTTGAGCAAATAGAATTTATGGTAAAAAAGAAAAGATGGATAGGCAAAATGTATAACGAATTATTAGCAGATATACCAAGCATAAATCTACCTATAGTTAAAAATGAGTTTTGTGTGAATATATATTGGGTATATTCCATTACTTTAAAAGATAGCTATAGAAAAACTGCCAAAGAGGTGATGAAAGAATTGGGAGAAGGCAACATTGGAACTAGACCATTTTTCTATCCCATGCACAAACAACCGGTATTCAATAAAATGGGGTTATTTTTACATGACGAATTACCTAACAGCGAAAAACTATATGAAAAAGGTTTTTATATCCCAAGTGGATTGGCGCTTACGGAAAATCAAATAAAGGAAGTTGCAAACAAAATGCATGAGATACTAATATGAAAAAAATAGTAAAAAGATTAAGAAAAAAATTAAATAGCTTATTTAGAGACTTATTATGTAATATTCCGACTTACTTCTTTGTAAAAAGGATTGTCAGCTGGCAGCTACAAACACCTTAATTTTATTAGTTAGTATTTAATATGAGTATTAAAAATTTAAATGTTGCTGTAATTATTGCTTCAGGCTTAAAATCTGGAGGTGGCTATCAGTACGAATATATGGTGTTAGATATTCTTAAAAAATACCATAATGATGAAAATATTTCTTTAAATTATTACGCCTCAAGTAATAAAATCTCAAAAGATTATTCTGATTTAAATCTAGATATTAAGATAATAAATGAAAATATTTTCCAAAAATTTCATCGCTTTTGTATATCAAATATTTTCTTATATAGACTGTTTAATAAAATTGGATATGGTTTTAGTTCAATGGAAAAGAAGCTTCTTGAGGATAATATAAATTTAATTTACTTCATATCTCCAAATTTAAGATCACAAGGCATGAGCAATATACCTTATATATTCACCCTTTGGGATTTGGGTCATCTAGAAATGCCAGAGTTTCCAGAAGTTAGCTATGATAGAAGGTTTGAATTGAGGGAATTTATTTATAACAGGAGCCTAAAGAAAGCAATAAACGTGATTGTTGATTCAGAGTATAGCAAGCAATATACAATAAAAAAATATAACCTAGATCAAGAAAGAGTAAAAGTTCTGAGGTATTTACCAAATATAAGAACTATTCAATCGAGTCAAAGTATTAATATCAAGCAAAAATATAATTTAAACAATGACTATATATTCTATCCTGCACAATTTTGGGCACATAAGAACCATATATATATTTTAGAAGCTATAAAAATCTTAAGAAAAGAAGAGGGTGTTGACATTGATGTAGTTTTTTCTGGTTCTGATAAAGGTAACTTGAAATATATACTAGATAAAGCAAAAGAATTTCAGATTGAAGATCTAATTCATTATATTGGTTTTGCACCAAATGATGAAATACCACTTTTATATAGACAATCATTGGCTTTGGTTATGCCAACATATTTAGGACCAACAAATATTCCACCACTTGAGGCTTTTGCCTATGAGACTCCTGTATGTTATTCGGATACACCTTTTTTTAGAGAACAAGTTGGAGATGCTGTATTTTTTATGAATTTAAAGGATCCGGTAAGCTTGGCGCAAAATCTATTAACCATTAAAAATGATAAAAAAATAACTCAAGATAAAGTGGAACAGGGCAAAAGGGTTTTAAGTAGTTGGAATGACAAAGATTTTTATATTAAATTGCTAAAATTATTTAATGATTTTAAGTATCTTAGAAGTCGTTGGAAATAAACTCCAATAACGTCATCTTTAAATCAATTTATTGTTAGTTTTAAAAAGTTATTTTAAAAAATAAAATGTTAAAAGTTAAAGAATTTAATTACTTATCAACAAATATTATACTATTGGTTTCAGTAGTATTTGCTATTCTGGTTGGCTCTGGCTTCTATGGCTATGGGCATGATTTTTATGAGGCATATAGTAAACCAAACTTAAATTGGGGAGGCCTTTTTGATAGACTTGGTTATAGAATTTCAACTTACACTATTGATGAATATCATATTGGAGTCCATCTTGTAACTTTTATACTAACATTATCCTCTGGTTTTTTAATAAGAGAGCACATAAAATTTAAGCAAAGCTACTCTCTAATTTTCTTTTTACTACTTTATATTATTGCTATTCATACATGGCCAATTATTATGTCAACAAGTAATGCAATGAGACAAGGTTTATCGATGTCATTTATTTTTATGACCATGATAGCAGCTTCGCGAAAAAATTTTTATTGGATGATAACTTTTTCGATGCTTGCAATTTTTACTCATAAGACCGGAATATTACTTGTTTTAATTATTTATTTTGCAATCATTTTGAATAAATTGTTCAATAATTACTCTTTTAAAAATAAGCTAATAGTTAATACCTCTATTGGTTTTTTTGCGCTAATAGCATCTTATTACGGGCTTGGGTTGGTTGGTTTTATTCTAGCTGGAGACGAGGCATCTAGGATTATTTCAGGTGACTTTAGATTGCCTTTTGCATTAATAAGTTTGATCTATATTGGACTTTCTTTTTTTTATAAAAATATTCTTAACAACTCATTTAATTTGAGTATGTACTATTTTAGTTTCATTTCTCTTGCATTTTTATTAAATGGTTTAAATTGGCAATATGAAAGACTTGGAATGATGATGTTAATACCATATATACTGTCATATGGCATTTTATTGAATAGATTTTCATATAAAATTTACTTAACCTTAACTTTAATCGCATTAATACTATTAACTATCATAACTGGCATGTATGATGCTCTAAAATAAGGAACTTTAAGGCCTTTACTTTGAAATATTGATGAGATTTTTATGATTTATATAATTGTTCCTACATTTGCAAAAGTAAATCAAACTCAAAAATTTATAGCTTCAATCGATAATAGTATTAGAAGTGGGTATCTAATTATATTAGTAGATGATCATCCAGAAAACTTAACATTCAATTTTATTAAGCAAAATAAGTTCGTAAAAATCTTAAAGTCAGATAGAGAACTTTGGTGGGTGGGAAGTATTAATCTTGGTATTAAATTTTTATACGATAATTACGGTGTCAAAGAAAAAGATATTGTAGTTTTTGCAAATAATGATGTGGAAATAGATAAAACAAGTTTTAAAGTGTTGAAAAATGAAATGCTAAATAATATTAATCAAATAATTCACCCTCGAACTTTTGACCAGAATAATGTCGAAGTTTCCAGTGGGGCAAAAATAATAACCTTATTTCCATACATAACAAAACACCCAAAGAATTTTATAAGTAAAAAAATAGAAATAGATATGGGGACTGCAAGATTTCTTATGATGGGAGGCAATGTCCTTAATAAATTAGGTTTTATTAACAGAGATTTGGTTCAGTATGGTGGCGATAATGATTTTACTTTAAGCGCCAAGCAATTCCATAATATTAATACATATATTTTAAGAGATGCCATATGCAGATTAGATGACTCTCTGACAGGTATAAAAAATCATAATATCCAAAATATAAAGGAATTATATAATAGTTTTTCTTCTATAAAGTCACCTAATAATATTAAGTATAGATATGAGTTGTTTAAGAAGTTTTTTGGAAAGGCCGGTGCTTTTTTTATAACAGCAAGCATATCATTCAACACTATTATAAAATTTATTATTAGAAAAAATAAAAAATAAAAAATAAATTATGTATCAATTAAAAAATGCTTGAACATTGAGCTAGGCATGAAAAGGAAACTAGTTTCCTTATTTTCTTTGATCGCAGAACTCAATTAGTCTTTTATGGGAACTATATAGCTATATTTTTTATGGATTTGTCTATACACTTTTAAAAATTTAGACTTAAATGAAATGAATTTAAATAATAAAAAAATATCTATAATTGGCTTGGGATATGTCGGTCTCCCTTTGGCTGTTGCTTTCGCAGAAAAATTTCAAGTAGTTGGATACGATATTAATAAATCACGTATTCAAGATCTTAAAGTTGGAAATGATAAGACACTTGAAGTTGAAAAAGCTTCATTAGAATCTGTTAAATCAAATATTACCTATACATCTAATATACAAGATACATATGATTGTAATATTTATATTATCACGGTGCCGACACCTATCGATAACAATAATCGTCCAGATTTAACGCCATTAGTCGAATCATCCATAGCTATTGGTGGTGTTTTAAAAAAAGAAGATATTGTTATATATGAATCTACTGTTTATCCCGGTGTTACGAGGGATATTTGTGTACCTAAATTAGAAGTATCCTCAGGTCTCATTTTTAATAAAGATTTTTTCTGTGGCTATTCTCCAGAAAGGATCAATCCTGGTGATAAAGAACACACTGTCACAAAAATACTTAAAGTCACATCTGGCTCAACGCCAGAAATTGCCAAACAAGTTGATCAGCTTTATAAAGAAATTATTATTGCGGGAACACATTTGGCGTCTAGCATTGAGGTTGCAGAAGCCTCCAAGGTTATTGAAAATACACAGCGTGATGTGAATATTGCTTTGATAAATGAATTGGCACTTATCTTTGATCAGATGGGCATTGATACCAATGAAGTAATTGAAGCAGCTGCAACAAAATGGAACTTTATTAAACTTTCTCCTGGTCTAGTTGGTGGTCACTGCATTGGCATTGATCCATATTATCTTACTTTTAAGGCTGAAGAAGTTGGATATAAACCAGACTTAATACTAGCTGCTAGACAGATTAATAGCGGTATGGGTAAATTCATTGCAGATAAAACCATTAAAGAGATGATTAGTGCAGGAAAAGTCATTAAAGATTCTAATATATTAATACTTGGCGTTACTTTTAAAGAGGACTGTCCTGATATAAGAAATACTAGGGTGCTTGATATTATTAGAGAATTAAGAGACTTTGGAGCAAATATAGATGTTTACGATCCCTGGATTGACTCAAAAGAAAATGATGATACTTATCAAATAATTAAGGATCCTTTAAACCATAATAAAAAATATGATGCCGTGGTTGTGGCTGTTAGCCATAAACAATTTAAGTCATATACTGATAATGATTACTCTTATCTATCATCTGACAAAAAGGTTATAATAGATATTAAAAACATTGTTGAAAATCCTACTTGGAGACTATAGATAAATCTGCATAATTTAAAAAGTATTTAAAATGATAAAATAGTTTTTTAAATGAAAATAATATATTTACACCAATACTTCAAATTTCCAAGTGAAGCAGGTGGGACCCGCTCTTTTGATTTAGCAACCGGATTTATAGCTTTAGGGCATAATTTAGATATAGTAACTTCAACTTCAGATGAAAAGTACAAATCAAACAAGCTCTGGACTAGAATAGAAAAAAAAGGTCTAAAAGTTCACTATATTTATTTACCATATAGAAATGATATGGCTTATTTGCATCGTTCAATAGTTTTTTTCAAATTCCTCTTTTTCTCAACCTTTAAATTGATTTCTTTAAAAGGAGATTTAGTTTTAGCAACGTCAACACCTCTTACTATTGGAATTCCTGCACTAATAAAAAAATGGATTATCAAAACACCGTTTATATTTGAAACCCGAGATATTTGGCCTGAAGTTGTAATAGCTATCGGAGCAGTTAATAATAAAATACTGAAAAAAGCTTTATACCTATTAGAAAGTTTAATATATAAAAATGCTTCAGCAATAGTTCCGCTTTCTGTAGACATGAAGCAGTCAATTATTTTACGTTATCCAAAATTAGCTAAAAAGCCAATCATAGTAATTGAAAATATTTCTGAAATTAATCGTTTTCAAAATGGTTATAGCAAAAAAATATCAATGCTAAATAAGCTAATTGGATTTCAGCCTCGCTTCACAGTTCTGTATGCAGGAACTTTTGGACATGTAAATGGGCTTGACTATGTTATTAAATTTGCAAATAAGCTTATTAATTTAGATCCCACAATAGTTTTTATTTTAATAGGTGACGGAGCTCAAAAAAAAACAGTAGAACAAAATGCTATCGATTCAGAAATATTAAATAAAAATGTTTTTATTCTTGATTCAATTCCAAAGGAAGACTTACCTCAGTTATATTTTGAATGCAACATGGGGAGTTCTTTTGTTACTCCAATTAAAGAGCTTTGGGCAAACTCAGCTAACAAATTCTTTGATACACTCGCAGCTGGGAGACCTATTTTAATTAATCATAAAGGGTGGCAGAAAGAAGTAATTAATAAAGAAAATATTGGATACGTGTTGCCTGATGTCATAAGTGATAGTTCTGTAACAGACTTTATAATTTATTCACATAAGAAATCATTAATTGCAAAGCAAGAAGAAAACGCATTAAATGTTGCTAAAGAAAGCTATGCAACTGAGACAGCAATAATAAAATACAATAAAATATTTAAAAATATATATTAATTATTAAAAATAGAATGTACAAATTTTTTTTAAAAAGAACATTTGATTTTGCTTTAGCACTTATAATTTTATTTTTTTTAACACCAGTATTTCTTATTGTGATCTTGTTTGTTAAATTAAAGCTCGGATCCCCAATATTTTTCAAGCAAACTCGACCAGGCTTAAATGGAAATTTTTTTAATATGTATAAATTTAGAACAATGACTAATGAATGCGATAAAAATGGAATTCTTTTATCTGACAAAGATAGGCTTACTAAATTTGGACAATTTTTAAGATCAACAAGTCTAGATGAATTGCCAGGGCTAGTTAGTGTTTTAAATGGTAATATGAGCTTGGTTGGACCAAGACCATTGCTGATCGAATATCTGCCTTTGTATTCTTTAACACAGGCGAGACGTCACGAAGTTAGGCCTGGAATCACAGGTTGGGCTCAAGTTAATGGACGTAACCATATAAGTTGGGTAGAAAAATTTGATCTGGATGTTTGGTATGTTTGTAATCTATCATTTATGCTGGATATTAAGATACTTTGGCTAACTTTAAAAAAAGTGATCGTTCAAGATGGAATTAGTCATAATAATCACGTAACTATGGATAAATTTAAAGGAAATTTACATAAATGACTAGAAGGTTTTCAAATTGGAAATACCCAGAAATTATAGATGGACAATCTACCAAATATAATTGGGTTGTTCAAAATTTAGATGGCTTTGTTTTAGGGCAAGAAACTGATATTGGAGCATTTTCATATATCAATGCTTTATATGGTGTTGTCATTGAAGATAATGTTCAAATTGGATCCCATTGTTCTGTTTATTCTGTGTCAACTATTGACGACTCTACTGGCAGGATTTTGTTAAGAAAAAACTGTCGAATCGGAAGTCATTCAACAATCCTACCTGGGACTACTGTTGGAAAAAATTCAATAGTTGGAGCACATAGCCTGGTTAATAAAGATATTCCTGATAACGTTATTGCTTTTGGTGTGCCTGCAAAAGTTATTCGACAATTGGACAATAATGATTAAACAATTTTCCCCTTGGCCCTCTTTCACTCAAAAGGAAATCGATTCTGTGAAAGGTGTCTTATCATCTAATAAAGTTAATTATTGGACTGGTAATGAATGTCGTGAATTCGAAAAAGAATTTGCAGAATATTTTGATTCTAAGTTTGCAGTAGCTCTTGCAAATGGAACTGTTGCAATTGATCTAGCATTAAAAGCCATAGACATAAAGAAAGGAGATGAGGTTATAGTTACATCTCGAACCTTTATTGCATCAGTATCATCTATTGTTAATGCAGGTGGAATACCAATTTTTGCTGACGTATGCCCGAATTCTCAAAATTTTCGATCCAGCAACATATCAAAATTAATAAGTCCAAAAACCAAAGCTATTTTATGTGTTCATTTGGCAGGTTGGCCATGCGAAATGGATAATATAATGAAAATTGCAAAAAATAAAAAATTATTTGTTATTGAGGATTGTGCTCAAGCTCATGGGGCTAAGTATAAAGGTAAGTCTGTTGGCTCAATAGGTGATATAGGTTGTTGGAGTTTTTGTCAGGATAAGATCATGACTACAGGTGGCGAAGGAGGAATGGTAACAACAAACAGTAAAAAATTATGGGAAAAGATGTGGGCTTACAAGGATCATGGCAAATCCTTCAATACTGTATATAAAAAGAAACACCCTGATAGGTTTAGATGGCTTCATGAATCATTTGGAACAAATTGGAGAATGACAGAAATCCAAGCTTCAATTGGAAGAATACAACTTAAAAAAATGAATCAATGGACAAAAAAAAGAAATAGTAATCAAAATGCTATATGGAAGAATTGCAAATCATTAGATTTAATAAGGACTCCTGAATTTAATGAAAAATCGTGGAAATTTTTTCATGATGGCAATATTCATGCTGCATATAAATGCTATATTTTTATCAAAAAAAATATTTTAAAAACTGGCTGGTCTAGAGATAAAATAGTTATAGAAATTAATAAATTAGGCGTACCATGTTTCTCTGGATCTTGCTCAGAGGTTTATCTTGAAAAAGCATTCACAAGATCAGGCTTAAGACCAAAAGTACGCTTAAAATTTGCCAAAGAACTTGGCGAAACTTCATTATGTTTTTTGGTTCACCCGAATATTACAAAAAAAGAAATAGACTTAACCTGCAAATCTATTAATTCTGTTGCTGAAAAAGCTACAAAAGCTTTATAAAAATATGATAAATATCTCTAATATTATTAATGATATTCCACACACAATCTTTAAAAATTACTTTGAACTTGCATTAGAAAATAATCAAAAATATATTGAAGCAATTTGCATTAGCTCTTTTAATATCGATTTGAATGAAGTCGAGTCAAGAATGGTAAATTTAAAATATATAAAAGACAACGAATGGATATTTTTTTCTAATTTTGATTCTTTAAAAGCTAAAAATTTTTCGTCACATAATCAAATTTCAGCACTATTTTTTTGGGATAGTATTAATGTTCAAGTGAGAATAAAAGCAAAAATCTTTAAAACAGCATCTAAATTCTCAGATGATCATTACAAAAGTAGAGCAGTTAATAAAAATGCCTTAGCTATTAGTTCCAACCAGTCCCAAAAGATTGATTCATATGATTTGGTTGTAAAAAATTATAACGATATACTCATGGATAGTTCAAAAATTAAAAATAGACCATCTAATTGGGGTGGGTACTCCTTTAATCCTTACTATTTTGAGTTTTGGGAAGGGCATGAATCAAGATTGAATAAAAGAGATGTATATGAAATTAAGTCTAATAAATGGCAGCACAGTATTCTGCAGCCATAAAAAATTTGCGTAATTTATTAATTAGTATAAAATCTTCAACATTCTATGAAACTAACAACATATTTACTTCACAAAACTTGTTAATTCTCGATGCTTATTTTTTTCCAAACTTATTTTAAATAGGTACTTTTTATCGCTACTTCAAAAAAACAAGCTACTCCTATAAACGAGAAAATTAGAGCCAGCGAGGTAATGCTCATTGGATCTGATGGACATAAACAAGGGGTGGTTAATATTTCAATAGCATTAGAATCAGCTAGATTAGCATCTCTTGATTTAGTTCAGGTCTCGCCATCTGACGCAACCCCAGTAGTTTGTAAACTTCTGGATTATGGTAAACATGTTTTTGATAAGAAGAAAAGCTTATCTTCTTCAAAGGTAAAAGTTAAAAGAAATACTACTAAAGAGATTAAATTTAGACCATCAACAGATGTTGGTGATTATAATATTAAATTAAAAAAGGTGAAAAGCTTTATTCTTGACGGAGATAAGACTAAAATAAGCGTCCGATTTAGAGGTAGGGAAATATTAAACAGCGATATGGGTCTAAATTTACTAAGTAAATTAAGAGATGAGCTTGAAGATATTGCACAAGTTGATCAAGAGCCCTCATTAGAAGGAAGGCAATTATTGATGGTGCTTTCGCCTTTAAAAAAGAAGTAATTTTAAATTAATTAAAAAATAGAAAAATATGGGATATAAATTAAAAACACATTCTGGGGCTGCTAAACGTTTTAAAAAGACAGGTACATCTGTTAAAAGCAAAAGTGCAAACAGAAATCATATCCTAACGAAACAGTCTACAAAAAGAAAAAGACATAACAGAGGTCTAAATAAGCTATCAGGTGTTGTGCTTAAAATGGCTTCAAAATTAATAAGAAGATAAATCATGCCAAGAACTACTAAATCAGTAACTGCAAAAGCTAAACACAAAAAAGTACTTAGTTCCACAAAAGGACATTATGGGGCAAGGAGCAGATTATTTAGAACTGCAAAGCAGTCTAATATTAAATCTTTGCAATATGCATTTAGAGATAGAAAGAATAAAAAAAGATCTTTTAGGGCTCTTTGGATTACCAGAATTAATGCTGGCGCAAGAGAGCTAGGTATCTCATATTCAGTTCTTGTTAGTTCTTTATCTAATAAAGGTATTGCTCTAGATAGGAAAATATTATCTGATATTGCTATCACTGATAGTGCAACTTTTGAGAAGATTGTAAAAACAGCTACAAGCTAGAGATCAATTCTCCAAATGTCATCCAATAAAGACATTTTTCTTCCTAAGCTTACAAAGGATAGGGGGTCACTTCACCCAATAAATCACATGAAAGACTCAATTATGAGCCTACTCTCATCCTTTGGTTTTGAAGTTATTGAAGGACCAGAAATTGAAACAGAGGAATTCAATTTCGATATGCTTAATATTAAAAAGAGCCACCCTGCAAGACAGATGCATGATACGTTCTACATTGAAAAAAAATCAAATCTTTTAAGAACTCATACATCTCCAGTTCAAATTAGAGGGATGTTAGGAAGAAAACCACCTATAGCATTTATCTCTGGTGGGAAGGTATATAGAAAAGATGATGATGCAACACATCTACCAATGTTTCATCAAGTAGAAGGCATATACGTAGATAAAAATGTTAGTTTTGCACAACTTAAAGAATTAATTTATCAAATTATACATTCATTATTTGGTAAAGACATTAAGCTGAGATTTAGACCTTCATATTTCCCATTTACAGAGCCTTCAGCTGAGGTTGATATCTTATCTAAAGAAGGTAAGTGGTTAGAAATTCTTGGTTGCGGCATAGTAAATCCTATTGTTTTAGAAAACTGTCATATAGATTCTAAGAGCTATAGTGGTTTGGCATTTGGCTTAGGTATTGAAAGAATAGCTATGTTAAAACATGGAGTTACAGACATAAGAGAGTTTTATAAGTCTAATTTAGATTTCTTAAATCAATTCAAATGAAAATACCATATAGCCATTTAGTAAAGCGTATTAAACAAAATCCAAGCATGGAGATCTTATCTGATAAGCTCTTTCAGCTTGGACATGAGCATGAAGTTGAAGGGAATATCTTTAATATGGAATTTACTCCCAATAGAGGCGACTGTCTTTCGATTAATGGTTTGCTCAGAGATTTATCAGTTTTTTATGAAGTAAACAATTTCTATAGGGAAATATACAATGAAGAAATTGAAGATCTACAATTAGACTTTAAAAATTTATCACAAGATGTTTGTCCTCAAATTTCATTTCTTAAATTAGAAATTGATAATATTCCTGATGCATATACAGGATGCCTTAACGATTATTTTTTAGATTTAAATTTAAATAAAAATAATTTTTTTACTGATGTTTCTAATTATATATCCTATGAAACTGGTCAGCCTACTCACTGTTATAACGCAGATAAAATTAATGGTAGTTTAATTTTTCAAGAACTGAATATCAATGAAGAGTTTGAAACGTTGCTTGATAAAAAAATTAACCTAACAAAAAAAAATTCAGTCTTTCTTTTAGAGAACGAGATCATTAATCTTGCCGGAGTAATCGGCGGTAAAACAACTGCATGTTCGTCCAAAACTAAGACAGTACTTCTTGAGTGTGCTTATTTTAAACCTGAGGCAGTAATTGGAAAGTCTTTAAAGTACGATATTCAATCAGATGCATCCCATAAATTTGAAAGATCTGTTGATCCAAAATGCCATAATATGGTAATTAGAAGATTTATTAACATAGTTAGCGAGCAAACAAAAATAAAAGATATTTCATCTATCTCATATAAATTTAAGGATACTAAATTCCCCAAAATTCCATTTGATATCATAAAAATCAACCAGATTCTTGGCACCAACATAAGTAAAGATGAGTATTTAAATTATTTATTCAAATTAGGTTTTGCTTTAAAAGATAGCTTGATTATGGTTCCTTCTCATAGAAGCGATATTGCAACCCAAAATGATTTAGCAGAAGAAGTGGCAAGGATAATTGGCTACAACAATATTATAAAAAATCAAATTACTATTCCTAAAAGGAAAGTATCTAATAATCATGATATAGAGAAAAAGTTAAGATATTTCTTACTAGATCAAGGTTTTTACGAAGTTATTAATTCTCCTTTTGTGAGCAATCCTTCAAAAGATTCTATAAAAGTCATAAACCCTTTAGATTCAAACAGACAATACTTGAGAACAAATATAACTGAATCTTTGGTAGACAGCTTAATTTTTAATGAAAGAAGACAAAAAGATTCAATTAAGTTATTTGAGATATCAGATGTATATACTTCTAAAAACAATGAAATCAAAAAGACTAAAAAACTTTCAATTATTGCAAGCGGTAGAGTTGGTAATAACTATGAAGATTTCTCAAAAAAAATTGATAAAAGCTACCTCCAAAAAATATTCAACAAAGCTATGCCAAATAATAATTTAAACTTTCAAGTGCTAGTTAGAGACTCCCTTAATACAAAGATAAAAAATGATATTGTTGTTTGCGAGGTTGATATCAGCAATTTTTCAGATGATATCTTTAATGTCAAAACCATAACCAAATCTCCTGATAATTTTGCTCAATATAATCCTATATCTGATTTGCCATGCTCGAAAAGAGACTTATCATTTTCAATTAAAGATCATACTAAATGTAAGTCCTTAGAAGAATTCATTTTAAGCTTTAAGGATGAGCTAATAAAGGAGATATTTATATTTGATTATTACAATAATAAAGAAAAGCAACAAATTAAACTTGGTTTTAGGTTTATTTTTCAGTCTAAAGACCGAACAATTACTGACAAGGAAGTTGACAATATTATGAATACAATTATTAGTAGGGCTCTTGAATATGAATCAGTTAGCATACCAGGACTAGCTCAAGATAAGTGTATTTAAAGATTAAAACAAAAATATATAGGATATATTTGATATAAATTTTAATGTAAGATTGTCATATGAAAAAACTAGTATTATTAATTCTTTTGCTCCCTTTCTTTTATATACAAGCTCAACAGTTAGATGAAGCTTTTTTAGATAGTTTGCCAGATGATGTAAGACAAGATCTCGAAAAAAGATCTGAAAATCAAATAAAATCATCAGAAGAGAATTACAGAGCATCACAATATACAACTAAATTAAAGCAAGCTGAAGAATTAATAGATCTTAAAAATAGATTAGAAATAGACCTTAAAGAGCTTCAAAAAAGACTAGATAGTGAAGATGGTCTTAAAATTAGATCTGAACTCAAGCTTTTTGGCTCAGATTTCTTCTCTACATTTCAAACTTCATTTATGCCACTTAATGAACCAAATCCTGATTCATCCTATACATTAGATATTGGAGACATACTCAGTATTCAACTAATAGGCCAAAGAGAATTTATTGAAGATATTTCTATTAATGGCAATGGAGCAATTAATTTTCCAGATATTGGCGAATTAGTATTGGTGGGGCTAACTCTCAGAGAGGCATCAGAGCTGATTAAAGCTAGAGTTAATTCCGCATTTATAGGAACAGAAGCCTTCATAGGCCTATCACAACTAAGAGATGTTAATGTTTTGATTACAGGTAATGCTGAGAATCCTGGTATATACACACTGTCAGGTAATTCAAATCTTTTGCAGGCCATAAATATTGCTGGAGGGGTTAATGAATATGGTTCATATAGAGAAATTAATTTAATCAGAGATAATGATGTTATTGAATCTCTTGATGTGTATGATCTTTTAATTAATGGCAATTATAACCTCAAAGAGAGACTAAGGTCAGGTGATGTTATATTTATAAAACCTATAAAAAATATAGTTGCTATCGATGGAGCAGTAAAAAGACCTGCTAAATATGAACTTACTGATAAAGAAAATCTATCTGCTGTTATTGATTATGCAAATGGTCTTAAGCGAACTGCAGATATGGAAAATATATCTTTGGAGCGAATCTTAGACGGCTCTCTTAAATCGATACCTGTAGTGAATAGAATACAATTTGATTCTATCAAAGCAATTGATGGTGATCTCGTCTACATAAGAGAATATCCTTATAGAGAAGCAAGTGTTGCAGGTGCAGTTCTCAAGCCCGGCTCATACACTATGGCAGCAGGAGAAACTTTGGATGATCTAATTAATAAGGCTGGCGGCTTTACTGAAAATGCTTATCCTTATGGTGCAGTATTTGAAAATATTGAAGCAAAAGAAATCAATAGAATGGCACAAAAGCTTTTATATGATGAGTTTTTAGATAATATTATTGCATTAAGTCAGCGTAGCCTTAATGGAGACATTGATTTAACACCTATAGTTAAGTTAACAAAAGAGATAAATAATGCTGAACCCAACGGAAGAGTAGTCATAGATATGACAAGTGTGGAATCAAGACGTAAATTAGGTATTCAAGCGGGAGATAGTTTATTGGTTCCTGAAAAAAATAATAATGTGTATGTATATGGTGAAGTATCAACTGAAGGATCAGTTATGTTTGCCCCAAATAAAGACATTAATTATTTTATAGACAAGTCTGGGGGCTTTAAGGAATATGCAGATACTCAAGCTATATACATTCTTCACCCTAACGGAGAAACGGAAAGATACTCAAGAAAAAGAAACATTTTTGAAAATCAACCAAGATCTAATACTAATATTTATCCTGGATCTATAATATTCATCCCTAGAGAACTAGATAACTCCTCCGCAAGAGCATTAGCAGCCCAGGCATATGTTTCAATTCTTGGAAATTTAGGTCTTGCTTTAGCATCATTGAACTCTATAAATACAAATTGATTTCAATGAAAAATGTTTTCTAAAAAAGAAGCTAAAATTAAACATCTTCTTTTTACTATAATGTTCTATTCTGTATCATCAGCCGCAGATAGTTTTGATTTTAACACGCCTAATAATCATGGCATTGTTGGTTTAATAAATATGCCAACAGCAAGATTTTATGATGAAGGAGCTCATAGCTTCTCAGTTTATGATAGTGATGCAGTTCAAAAAATGACGCTCTCATCAAACCCCTATGATTGGCTAGAAGCATCCTTTTTTTATATGAATCTACCTACAAATAGAATTTGTAGAGCATACCCTGGCACACAACCAATTTGTGAAGGATATAAAGATAAAGGATTTAATCTTAAGCTAAGAATTAAAGAGGAGGGTGTATTTCCGGCTATTGCAATTGGGCTTATGGATTTTGCTGGTACAGGAAGATATTCTTCTGAATATATAGTTTCAAGCTATGGGGTTGGAAAGTTTGACATGCATTTTGGTTTAGGTTTTGGGAAATTAGCTGGTTCAAGCAACCAAGTTAAAAACCCGTTTGGGTATATAAATGATAGTTTTTATGATAGACCAGGCGGGGGTAGTAGTTTTGGAGGTTCATTAAATCCAAAAACTTATTTCTCTGGACCAAAAGTATCACCCTTCTATGGAATATCATATAGCTTTAATACTAAGACTCTTCTTAAACTTGAAAAAGATACATTAGATGAAACATCTGGTGCAGTTCCATATCCAAAAAGGGAAAATGATTTCTCTTTTGGTTTTGATTATTCAATAAACGAAAATTTTTTACTAGGGGTCTCTCATGAAAGAGGTGGATATTCATCAATAAAATTTGTTTATAAAAATAATCCAAAAAAATCTTTTAAAAAGTATGAGTATAAGAAAGCTGAGATAAATGCAGACGATAATAAATACGATAAGTTAGTAAAGAATCTTGAAGAAAATGGTATTGGTGTTAATAAAATTACTGAGACAGCTAGTTCTTTGGGTTTGGAGTTAACTCAATTTATACATCCTAATTTTAATTTAGTTGAAGATATTATTACCCAAGCTTCAATAGATGCTGGGATTGAAAAAAATATAAAAAAAGATCTTAAAATTGCAGATTTGACTGCAATCTCTGAAATAGATGACGTATTCGAAAAGAGCGCAAAAACTATATACGAAAGAGACACAACTAAAAAACTAAATACATCGACAAAAATCCAATTTAGACCTTTTATTGCATCCAGAGAGGAGTTTTTCAAAGGCGCCCTACTTGCAGAAAATAATACAGAGTTCATTATAAGGGAAAATCTATTCTTTAATGCAAACCTTAAATATTCCTTATGGAATAACTTTGATGATTTGGTATTTCCGCCTGTAGATACCTTTCCTGCACAAGTAAGATCAGATGTTAAGCAGTATTTAAAAAATATGGATGATGGGATCTTGGTTGGAAGAGCTCAGTTTGATTATCATTTAACACCAAAAATAAATCATCATTTAATGTTTACAGGAGGAATTCTTGAGGATATGTTCTCGGGTTATGGTGCAGAATATCTCTACTTTGAGCCTAATACTAATTATTCTTTTGGTGTTGAGTTATTTAAGGTTAAAAAGAGAGATTATCAATGGGGTTTTGGGCATCTAGAGTATGAAAATACAACTTTTACAGCCAACTTTTATTATAGAAATTATGGAACAATACCTTTTGATATGAAGGTTTCTGCTGGTGAGTATTTGGCAGGAGATGTTGGGTCAACCATTGAGTTTTCAAGAACTTTTCAAAGTGGGATGAAATTTGGAGCATTTGCTACATTTACTGATGTTTCTACAACGGAGTTTGGTGAGGGCAGCTTTGACAAAGGGATATTCTTTAAAATACCCATATATGGAAATCTTATCGACTATACATGGAGACCTTTAACAAAGGATCCAGGCGCAACACTTATTAGAAAAAATACATTGCATGATCTTTTGATTAAATTTAGACCGATTGATTAGTTTGAATACCCAGCTCACAAAAAACTTATATAATTTTCTTGTAATTTACGAGATTAGAGGTTTAAATAATCTTTAAAGATGAAAAATATGCGTTTCAAATAAACATATATACTTAAAAACGATTGTTTTTTTTAATAATCGTGTATAATTATTTAATTCGCATGTACATGTAGAGGTTCTATTAATTAGAGGATAAAGTAGAAAATGAATACAAAAAAAATAGGTTTACTAAGTTTCGCATTAACAATAATAATGTTTGTGCCCCAATCATTTGCTAATAATTTTGACATATCACAAAATAAGCTCAATGATATAGAATCTAGAGTGAATTCAATGAGTTCTAGAGAGTTAAATATTAGATATGCCCAACTTAACGAAGAGAAAGAAGTACTTGAAGGTCAAGCCGGCGGTGCTGATGCAGTTGATCCCACTGTATCAGGTAGATTGGCTGAAATTTATGCTGAACTCTCAGTAATACAAAGAGCTTTAGTAGCTATTGCTGGTCTTGGAGCCATATCTGCGATAACTGATGATGGCTCAAAAGATGTTGTTCCTCCAGTCATAACTGTTAATGGAAGCAATCCAGCAACTGTTGAATTAGGTTCAACATATTCAGACGCAGGTGCTACTGCAATGGACGCTCGTGATGGTTCAACTTCTGTTAGCTCATCTGGGACTGTTGATACTGGTACAGTTGGTTCATACACAATTTCATACATAGCTACAGATAAAGCTGGAAATTCTGCTACTGCCTCTAGAACTGTTAATGTTGTAGATACCACAGCACCAGTTGTTACTGTAACAGGTGATAATCCGGCTACTACTGAATTAGGAGTGGCTTATGAGGATGCAGGTGCTACAGCTACTGATTTATCAGGATCAGTAACTGTTGTAACATCAGGCACTGTAGATACAGATACGGTTGGATCCTATACACTTACATATACTTCAACTGATGCCTCTGGTAATGCTGGAACAGCCACAAGAACAGTTAATGTTACTGACACCATATCTCCAGTATTTACATCTTCCTCAACATTTACAGTTGATGAAAATGTAACAACTATAGGAACAGTCACAACAACAGATATGGCAACAGTTACATATACAATATCTGATACAGATGCCATGGCGATTACTACAGCAGGTGTTTTATCATTTATTACAGCTATAGATTATGAAGATAGACCTGGTCTTGCTGGTAGTTACACCTATGAAGGTGATTTAAAAGAAGGTGCAGCTGGATATGATGGAAGCACTTATGACTTCACTGCTACTGTTACAGCAACAGATGCTAGCTCAAATACTACTACTCAAGAAATAACTGTTAAAGTTAGAGATGTAGGTGGTGTAGATGATAATCCAGGAACAGGTACTGGTACCGGAACAGAAGCTTCAACATTTGGAACTGGAACTGGAACTGGAACTGGAACTGGAACTGGAACAGGAACAGGAACTGGAACAGGTACTGGAACTGGAACAGGTACTGGAACTGGAACTGGAACTGGAACAGGTACAGGAACTGGAACTGGAACTGGAACTGGAACTGGAACTGGAACTGGAACTGGAACAAGTACTGGAACTGGAACAGGC
>Ga0213868_10000321_pt1 | contig 45572 bp, 51 predicted proteins | sample PICome_9_FD_160087 | JGI IMG/M metagenome (GOLD analysis project Ga0213868, IMG submission 160087) | Coastal seawater microbial communities near Pivers Island, North Carolina, United States - PICO127 | ecosystem: Environmental > Aquatic > Marine > Coastal | place: USA: North Carolina...
TGCTTCGAGCGGCCTCCGTTGTTCGCGCAAGGAGATCATTCGAGCGACGAACACCCCGCCGTCTCCCGCCAGCTCAGCCCTACAAGCCCATCACTTGAACTAACCTTAACTCAACTCATCGACATTGTGATGATGCCTTCTCATGATCTGAAGACCCGTCGCGGGCGTTATCGATTAACGCACGCAATCGCTTGACGGTGGATTCGTCCGGCCCCTTAAGAAATCCCGAGAAATGCTCCGCTACAGCCTGCTCGAGTGACCCCGCATAGAGCGTCGCTAGCACATGCTTAAGCGCGCCGTTGCCTGCTCTTTTTTTACTGGTGGTGGGCGAGAAGACATAGTTCCGCCCAACTTTACAGCGCTTCACATGGCCTTTCTCTTCGAGAATCTGCAGCAGCTTACGCACTCGGCGGCTCGATGATTTCCGAGCAAATGTCAGGTATGGGAGCTTCGCCAAGCGCAAAGTGCGCCTCTACAATGTGGTCTCCGTCGACTGAGCGAGTCAGATTTCGCCATTGCACCAAATAATTGGTGCTACAGAATCACAAAGCTTTCGTTAAACACTAAAAATTTGGTGCAAGAGGATGCGTTCGGTCACTTCATCGCCAAACCCACCGCCCAGTCGTGGAAATTGCCGACTAGTTGCTCGAGGTTAAGTTCGAGAAAGTCGACGCCCATGACCGTCTTGATAAGGTAGAGTGCTAGGACAAGGCAGAAGCCGCAAAGGAAGAATCCAATTGAACCGATGAGGTAGAGACCCATGGCTCGAACCATGAAGCGCCCGCCCTCCATGCTCAGAGCACGAAGACGGCGGACCGTGTGAGGCAGTGAATGAATTTCTTTGCGCAAAGCATCTGCTTCTGAGGCGACTTTAGTCTCCTTAAGCATCTTTTTACGCTTCTCCAGACCGGTGCTGATCGCCTCACAAACCGTCGAGAAGTCTGCCGGTTTGGGAAGATAGCGATGCACGTCTCCTTCGTTGATGGCGCGGATGGCGAGTTCGACATCGCGCTGACCCGTAAGCAAGATCCTTTGAATGTAGGGGAACTCGTGGCGAATACGGCTAAGGAAATCGACCCCTGACTCTCCAGGAAGGCCGTGGTCACAGATAATGACCTCGATCTCTTCATTCTCCAGGATTTCTGCCGCAGCCTCGCAGTCTGGGGCGATGTAAATCTCGTACTCATTGCTCAAGATCCGAACGAGGAGATCCATCACCGACTTCTCATCCTCGATGAGGAGAAGAGAAGCCTGTTCAGATCCTTGAGATTGAAAGCTATTAGCGAAGGCGACCATTCAATCTCAGTAATCATGTTAATTTCAATTAAATCAACTTTTTATTATAATCATAACCGAATCGCAAAGAAAACCTCTGTAGCCTGGATGAGAAACCGCTTCATGTAATTTATATAATTATAATAATTTTCATATAAAATTAAGGCACAGCGAGCTTTCTCCCGTACCCACGGAGATGAATCTGCGGCTTACAGGTCTTCTCGGATTGGGACTTCTCATCATGTCTCCACTGATGTCTCCGGCTGAGCTAAGGCCAAGGCGACATTTAGCTCATTTCGCGAAAGCCCGCCTTCAGTTGCCAGGCCTTCTAGAGGAATGCCGCGCCTTAGCTGCTCGCAAGATTCCTTATGTCTACGGCGGCACCTCAGACGACGGCATGGATTGTTCCGCCTCAGTGCAACGCCTCTTTCGAAATCGCGGTATTTCCCTGCCGAGAACGTCGGAGGGACAGGCCAATACCTTAGCCAGGCGTGGCCAATTGTGGCGGGTGGCCGCTGGCGAATCCGAACTCGACGTCTTCAAACGGCTGAAGCCAGGCGAACTTCTCTTTTGGGTAAAGAATGAAAGCCCGAATCGCGTCAGCCACGTCATGGTCTTCGTGGGTATGGACGGGAAAAAAGCCAAACTTTGGGGAGCACGTGGCACAGGCAAGACAGGGCTATCCGGCAGCGGCGTCGACTTCTTCCACTACAGCCCAGGCTTACGCAAGCGAAGCCGGATCGTGGCTCACGGAGCACCGCGTCCATAAACAACCATGGAGAGCCACTACAATATCACTGTGGTGTCTTCGTAAGTGCCCGGAGCAATCGTCGCTCGGTCAGCGTTCGCGTTCTCGAACTTCACTTGACCGCGCAGGATAACGCCAGAGGCGAATTCCACTGGACCATTGATCTCCAACAGATCACAGCCCAGCAGTGAAGGAACTTCATCCGGAAGGCAACGATCTAACTGATCAACAAGTTTGTAGTGCGCACCATCCAAGAAGATGTTAGGAGGCACTCCTTGGCGATCTGCATGCAGCTCTAAGCGATAGTCATCGGTAACTACATAGGCGTCCGAGCGCAGGGCAAAGAGATCTTCCGTCGTCTTGACCGGCGCAAAGCGACTTCGGTTCACCTCGATCGCACCTGTGTTTGCAAGCGTACTAATGGCAGCTCCCATCGCAACTTCCAGCTGCACGACCTCTGGCGTGGCTTTGTCGCGTGGGTTCAGATGCTTTACGTTCTTGATGATGGGTAAGGGAAACAGGCCGCCATGCGAATCCAACGTTTCCTTAATAAGATCCAAGCGGAGCCAGAGATTGTTCGTGTTGAAGAAACGATGGCGATCAATGTCTTGGAAAGCATCCATGTCTTCGTCTGCGCATTGAGCCGATTCGCGAAGGAGGAAATGGCCCGTCTCCTTGTCCGTCGCCAAATGCCCACCCTTCCGATCAGCGGCTGTCCTTCGAGTCACTTCCATGACAAAGGATTTGTCAGATTCGGCGAAGTAGTGAAGGAGATCCAGATCGAGCGTCGCCCCTAGATTGTCTGAATTGGATACGAACGCGTAGCGCACACCAGCTTCTAACAGTTGATCGAGATGCCCCGACCCGAACAAGGAGGGATATAGATCACCATGACCCGGCGGACACCACCCAAGATCTGGCTGCCTTTCGCAAATCGCGGGAGCAAGTGTGGCAGCATCGATCTTTGGGATACGGCTCTGAATGAACTGAAGGGATTCCGTGTCACCAAGATCCGCGTACGGAGAAAGCGCTACCGCCGTGTCATCCCGCGTGGCAAAGCTACTCATCAGGAGAAAGTGGAGTGGCTTTGCGTGCGTTTCCCGCAAATGGAGGATCTGACGGGCAATCAGATCGAGAAAGGTGCTGCCAAAGCGCACGGGCAACAGTGATTTAGCCTTCTCTAATCCCATTCCCGTGCCGAGGCCTCCATTGAGTTTAATCACCACCGTCGCGTCGAGCAGCGCACCGCCGTCCTCTTCGGTGAGTTGGCTCGACGCTTTCAGTCCATCGAGCTCCGGAAGTTTACTAGCCGGAATGATTCCATTCTCGGGAATCATAGTCGCCTGACCACTGGTCAGCTGAGCATAGGCAGACTCAAAAGCACGGATGGCCGCTTCGGACTGACCATCAGATTCCATCAAGGTTCGAAATGGAGCAATATCACCTGTCATGGGATCAGAGTTCCCTCAATGCGCGGGTTGGCAAGGGAGAGCCGTCTAGATGTGAATAATGCGCCCTTCGTCCAAGAGTTTTTCGCACTTCTACCCAAGTTATTCACAATAGAATTCAGCTAGGGCACAAGACCACTCATTTCAAAGGCTATTTCGTCACCTAATGCCATGAACAAGGTAGCAGACTACACACTCAATCTTAACTCGCTGTTTTTGAGAGGGTTATACTGCAGAGCAAGCGATTTCGGAGCCTGGTCATGAATCGTAAATTGAGCAAATCCACGTTAATAACTTCAAACGGTTCTTCGGACAGGACGAAATCTGCGGACTCGAAGTGCTTGAATCTCACATTTATTCACCACGCCAATCTGTTCCACGGAAACACCCCGGTTTTAGGCCTGTTCCACACCACTCCGGTGTCAATTGGAGAAGGGGGTCAGGCAATAATTCCATAGACGCTGCCTAGCGTTTCTGCTTTGCTCCCGCCCTTTCCTGTTTCACTTTCGAACTCAGCCAAACCACCAAATGGCCCGCCGAAAGCCACTTTCCCTAAACGCCATGCTTCAGAACCCGCATCACGGGAAACTCCAAGGCAACCTCATCCCTTCCCATCCTTTCCTCTCTCATGGCCCGCAAAGGTAAACCACGTCCAGAATCCTATCCCACGCTGGTGCAGAGGCGCTGGTGCTGGGATGCGTTGACCCTGGCCTCCCTCGTCACGATTGGGACGATCATCGTCGGGCTGATTTGGTTGACCACTCGAATTCTCGGATTCCTCCAGCCATTGCTAGTGCCGATCGCTGCCGCCGGCATCATCGCCTACTTGCTTGATCCCTTGGTGACTAAGCTCAAGAACCTTGGGATCAGCAGTTTCCGGTCGGTGCTGATCGTCTTCTCTGGATTCATGCTCTTCATGATCATTCTTGCCCTTTCTGTCTTTCCGGCGGCCTTCTCGCAGGCTGCCGATTTGTACGAGAATGACCGGCACAAGATCATCAAGGGAGTACAGGACTATGTCGTCGGCCTACGTAGCGAGGACAGCCTACTCAATAACAAATACGTGCGCCCAATCGTCGAGACGATCGAGAAAGGTGTCCAGGATCCAAATAGCTGGGACTGGCTCAAAGAGAAATTCCCAGATCTCGCCGCCAAAGCCTGGAGTTTCGTCGGCAAAAGTTTGGGCTTCCTCGGCTATGTCATCGGCTTCTTTCTAGTCCCGGTCTACCTCTTCTTCTTCCTCAAGGAAGGCCAGGTCATAAAGAGAAACTGGACGAACTACGTTCCCCTACGTGCTTCGAAGGCAAAGGATGAAGTCGTCGGCGTACTCCAAGAAATCAACGGCTACCTCATCGCCTTCTTTCGCGGGCAGCTCCTCGTAAGTATGATCGACGGCGTACTCGTAGCTCTGTGCCTACTCGTCATAGGCATGCCCTACGCAATTCTAATTGGTGTTTTCGTCGCGTTGCTAGGGATCATTCCTTATATAGGCAACCTCATGTGTCTGATCCCAGCATTGGCGATTTCACTTTGGCACTTTAGCAACAATGCCAATCAAATCTTCGGCATCAACCAGGTTTGGATCTACCCTCTCATTGTCATTGGAATCTTCACTGTCACTCAACAAATGAATAGCCTCGTTACGGCACCGAAGATCGTTGGTGATTCTGTTGGCTTGCATCCTTTGACTGTCATCTTCTCAGTCCTCTTCTGGAGCCTTCTCATTGGAGGCTTTCTCGGCTCACTACTCGCCGTCCCACTCACCGCATCTATCAAAGTTCTGTTTCGTCGTTACATCTGGGAAATGAAGTTCCAGCATGAAGCCGAGCCTAGTGAGAACGAGGCCGAGCCTGCGTAAGCCTATAGCGGACACCTTGCACCACGCTAAGCTCCGCGCCTTAGTGCTTTTCATGAAGCATACTCTGCTCTTGTGGGTCTCACCCTTAAGCATGGCTTCTTGTCAGGACTCGGAATTTGAGAAGATGTGGCAGTCGCACGGGAAGATAACGACTCTGGCTGGCATGAGAAAAGAGGACAAAGATCAAAACTCGTGGAAAGCCCGCTACGAAGGTAAACCAGCAACAGAAGTTGAACTTTCGAATAACATTGCGGACAAGCAATCAAATTGATTCCTCAAGGCTAATCCAAAGGGCCTCCTGACAACCTTTGCCCACACTGGCCGAGATGAATACAACCTTGCTGCAGGCAAGGCAACAGAAGTCAAACTGGATTATCCCAACGGCCTCTTCGCACAGCCAAACGGGGTCTTCTACATCCTCGACAATTTCAACACCCGAGTGTGCAAGGTAGACAGAAAGGGTCATCTGACAACGGCGCTTGAAGATCCTAACAGCTTTCACCATGGACGGGGTCTATGGGGCAAGCCTAGCGGTAACCTTATCTACGATGTCGGCAGCGGCCGGAACAGCCACCTCATGAAATGGACACCACAGGGAGGGTGCAAAGAGATCGCTGACAGCTTCCATCATCTTGCCTACCTCACTGTAGATTCGAATGGAAACATCCTCATTACCGAACAAGGCAGAAACCTCGTGCATCGAATCAGTCCAGACGGCAGCTACTTCTTGGACACCCACAAAGGCGATAATGTCATCTTTGTTGATCGCAAAGGCATTGCCAACATCTTCATTCACGGATCAGGCAGAGGAAACATTTGGAAAGGAGGTGGCGAGCACGTGACGTCTCCCGGCGAGAAGATCAGCGAGCCATGAGCAGTGACTCTGGCTTCAAATGGAGACCTTATCATCACCTGTAACGACAATGACTATGTCAGAGTTGTGAAGAAACGCCCACCGCTCTTCAATTGGCCAAGCGTCTTCTGGGTGACATCAAAGATCGAGCCCATGTTCTTGCCATAAAAAACCTCCGAATGAATTCGCTCTATCGGAATGATCTTATCATTTCCAGCAAAGTCCCTGCCCAACCTAGCCCGAATACGTACGGCTTCCACCAAGTCAAGTTTCAGCCGTCCACATGGGAAACAGGAGAAACCCTGCAACTCTTGAGACCACGATAAGCGCTCAGAGGGCCTGCTTATGCTCAGACATCGAGGAGAAGCCCTTCTCACCGGTCATTGACCACCCCCAAGCGACGAAACGGCACCAGAAATAGGCGGGCTAGGAAAAGACCACCACCAGCCCTAGGACAATCACGGCACCTAGGGCGATGACATGCATCAAGTTAAGGAGCACGATCAATCGCCCGATCCACAGAAAGCCAACAGTCTCCTCAGATTTGTAATCCCGATGCCCAATGAAGGTACTCACAAGCATTCCAGTGGTTGGCATGCCTTTAAAGTATCGCCAAGAAGTCGGGCTCCTCCGCTGGATGTCCTCCCAGAACGGCCGGTGGTGGAGCCGAATGTGCTTCAGATACGGACCGTGAAACAACAACCCGACCACCAAGATCCCAATGTCCGCCCCAAGTGCCCACAACAGCCAATAGTTCATCCGCCGATCTTTCAGCTTTTTCACCAGACTCGCAAGTATGTAGGCGGCCCTTTCTACCACCCTCGACCGTCTGCGGGAATTGGGATTGGCGCCTCGCAATCCCTTACTCGAACGGCTGCCAATCAATCTCAGTATTGAACCTGGCGCCAGCAACAGCCCCCGCTACCGAACATAATACCAAACAGCCCAAAAGCTAAGCTCTGGCACACTGCTCGCCGGGGCAGCAATCACCCCGACGAAATTTTCAATGTTTGAATCCCTCGCCACCACTGCCAGTCACATGGCTAACAGATACAAAACGAACGTTAGCGACCATCGCTCCAGTGGTAACAAATCCCAGAAAGGCGCGCTCATCATCCACAAATTTTTGTGAAGCGACACCCCCGTCTGCATAAATCTGACTCCATGCGGTCACGGCAAAAGTACTCTTACAAGCATCTTGGTCACAACCTTCTAACGCTTTCTTACATGCTCCATTTCGAAGAAATGGGCGACCTTGGGAATGGCCTTTTTTGCTAGGCGATATTCGTATAGACAGCCTGGACGTCTTCGTCGTCCTCAATCTTGTCGAGCAGTTTCTCAATGTCGACCATTTGCTCCTCGGTGAATTCTTGAGGATTGTTAGGGATACGCTGTGCACTGGCCTTCGTGACTTCAATGCCTAGCTTCTCGACGGCAGAAGTCAGAGTACCGAAACTTGTGAATCCACCATATACAAAGACGTTCTCTTCGACCACTTCTAACTCCTCTAACCCGGCATCGATGAGCTCCAGCTCAATCTCATCCATCTCCATGTCTTCTATCTTCTTGAACTCAATCACGGTTTTGCGATCAAAGAGAAACTCCAAGGACCCTGTCTGGACGATCTGGCCATCGCTCTTGTTAAAATAAGCCTTTAGATTGGCCACGGTACGATTGGTGTTGTCCGAGGCACACTCGATGAAGATAAGCGCTCCGTGAGGGCCTTTGCCCTCATAGTTCATCTCATTGATGTCCGCCTCTTTGCCCGACGCCCGCTTGATCGCGGAATCAATGTTGTCCTTTGGCATATTCTCTGCCTTGGCATTGAGGATCGCCGTTCGGAGCTTGGCATTGCTCTCGGGATCAGGACCACCGTCTTTGGCGGCCATGGTGATGGACTTTGCAAGTTTCGGAAAAACTTTGGACATCTTGTCCCAGCGTTTCTCTTTCGCAGCGCGGCGGTATTCAAAGGCTCTACCCATATAAGCACGGTTGTACCCACCTAAGCGACCGCGTCAACTGCCGTTCTCCTTAAGCCATGAAGCCAAGCGGGGAGAAATCATCAGGCCGAGAGACGCCTGCCTCGCCATAGCCAGGAATCACCTTCTCTAATGTGGCGTCGTCGTCTCCGAAATGCTTTCGAAAGATCTCGCCAAAGACAGCCCTGAAATCCGTCTTACGGGCAAGATATCGTTTATTCTCGCTGAAGAGATCGCCATTCTTCCAACGCGACTCATCGCAATTATAGATGCCGCCTTTCACGCCTCCACCAGCGATAAACATGGCACTCGCCTCCGCGTGATCGGTCCCCTTCCCGGCGTTCTCTTTCGAGGTCCGACCAAACTCCGTCATGGTGACCACGATCACGTCATCCCACTCGGCTTGCAGATCGAGATGCAGGGCTTGGAATCCCTGCGCCAATTCGCCTAGCCGATTTCCGTGAGAGCCATTGGCCTGGCCCTGGTCGGCATGCGTGTCCCAGCCACCAATATTGAGACCGAGGATCTTCACGTCGGTCCGCTTGATGAGCATAGCTGCTTCTTGCAGCTTCTGACCAAAGTCGCCGTTTGGATAACTCGCGCCGTTGGCAGGCTCATAGGCGCGCCTTGAGGCATCTTGAACTTTCTTCAAAGTCGAACCTAACGCTTGCCCCGTATTCTGCACTAACTCCGTATAGAGCTTCTTCTGATCACTCATCATTACTGGATCGCTTTCGTAGAGTCCAAGTACACCACGCGGCACAGGCTTCCCCTTCGTGGCTTCACGACCAAGCGTCTTGTTGGCAAGGTTTTCATTCCCTTGCAATCGAAAGCGCTTGGCAGCCTTGAAACTTGGGAACGGCGACTCGCCTCTCAAGGCCAGCAGTTGGGAACTGGAGACCGAGGCCGCTACAAAGCCATTCTTTGGGTCCGACATGTCCAGTGTTTCAACGAGTTGCCGAAAGAACATTCCTTCCTTCAATCCTGCGTCGCCGGGAACCCCGTGCTCCCAGTAGTTTTGACTATCGAAGTGCGAACGTGATTGCTTGGCATAGCCAATACGATGCAGCATGGCCAAGCTCCCCTTCCCATTACCATACATGTCCATCATCGGCTCAAGTCGTGGGTGCGCTTGGGCAAAGCCATTGCCCAAATCGAGGGCATCAGTCTCGGGAATGTGCAGGGTCGGACGGGTCCTTTGATTGTACTCCTTATCACCACGAGGAATGATCGTGTTGATCCCATCATTGCCACCACGTTGGAAGATGAAGATCATCCGCTTGGCAGACGAGCCGCTCTGTGCGGCCATCACTTGGCGATTGAACAAGAACGGGTGAGACACAGCGAATCCCGCTGCACCAGCAGCGAGGTTCATGCGGAGAAAGTCACGTCGAGAGAACATGGTTATTGGAATTGGAATTCTTGAGTGGAGAGGATGATGCCAACCATCTGTTCTAAACGGCGCTGTTTGGCCCTACCTTTCAAAGCCTCGACTGGATCCGTGTAGCCAGCATCGTCAGAATTAACGAAATCGAGAAAGACCGCCTTGCGCCTCTCTGTCAGTTGCCCCTGAAACAGCGCTTGATCGAAATATTCGATGATGTCTACTGGGCTACTTAGGTCTTGCTTCCTCATGAGGTCTTGCAATGACCATTCGCCGGCAGCGAAGTTACCATTCACGGCGAGATCCTGACAAAAGCGTAGTCGCTCTAGCAAATTATGCGTATCCATCCACTCATACCCTAGTTCAGGATAGCCGTCCGGATCATCCCTCTGAAAGAGTTCCATTCCCATGTCACTCATCCGTTCGGTCAACCCCTTGCCTGAAATCTGCGCACCAAGCGCGCGGTGCGTGCTATTGATAAACTCAATCGGCGTCTTGATCTTTGCCATTTGATAGTGCGCATTCCAGAATGGCCCCTGCTGGTTCACGGGATCGAGGATCGCATGAAGAACAGAACGAATGTGCCCTGGCCGTGGCGTCGCATTCCACGTGGCGATCGCTTCTTTCATCAAAGCCATGAGGTCAGGTGGTGCCGTACCTGCGTGGTAGGTCTCTAACGTCATTTCATCCGATACGAATTTGTTAATCAGTTTGACAATGATGAACTCACTCGTCGACGGGTGGGTAACCATAGCACCAATCACATCGAGCGCATCCTGAATCCCAGCCTTTCCTTCACGCCCAGCAGGCAATCGGAGTTCGTGTTCAGTCCCTTTAAAGAGCACCTTCTCCTCGGTGTCGTGCTGGTCTGGGTGAAAGCGGAAGGTCCACGTGCCCAACGGATGCGTGAGAGGGATGCTTCCAGGCTTATAATTTCGGGCGACGACGCGAGGGCGGATAGAAAAATCCGTACTATTGCGAGAGCCGTTGTGCCCCTGAATGGCGAGCGTATTCAGTGCAGGAGGCGGATTGATGATGGAACTCCAGCGTCGTAAATCAATGGCATCTACTCCTTCATCGATTTCATGGTTGTTTGGCACTACGTAGTTAAACTTCGGAGGACTGCCAGCCCTTTCCATGTTCGCGCTTCGCCCAATCTCGTGGCCATTGAGATAGGCCACATAACCATCGTCGTAGGTCATTTCCAAGACCACGTCTTCATAGTTGTCAGGCAGATCGAGAGGCAAAGTTTTTCTCAAATACAGAGACAGGTAACGTCCCTGCATGTCGGATAGGACCGTCGCATCATCGTCATCCGCATACCCAAACCCAGTCGCTCCAGTCGACCAACGGGCATCATTGAACCCTGGCTTCGTCCACGCGATCCCCTCACTTGGCTCACGTTTCCCTTTGAAATACTTCCAACCCGGCCCGAGATCTAATAAAGGCGTTTCTTTGGCAATAGACAAACTCGGCTCTGTCGATGGGTTTCGGGCAGACTCGGGAAAGCCAGGCCTGTCCTCAGGGTTCATCTTCCGAATGTTCCACCCGGTAAAACACCGCGCGAGTTCTTCGATGTCCGCTTGGGTGTATCGGTTATCCACCCCAAAGGTGTAGAGCTCGAGAATTTCCCTAGCATAGTTCTCGTTAGGCTCTCCCTTGAGATTGAGCACACTGTCTAAATAGATGAGCATAGACGGACTCGTCGCGCTGTAGAGGAGAAGGTCACCAAAGTGACCGAATGCATTCTCGTAGAAGAATTCGTATTCCTGCAACTCGATGGCCGCCGCCTCAGAGGCAATCTGTTTTTCAACCCGATCCTCTCCTTCCGCCGCTTGCTTCTGCTCGTAGGCTGGCAGATCACCAATATAGTCTTTCACTTTATCGAAGTCGGTGCAGAAGTGGTTCTCCCAGAACTCACCAAGCACAGCTTGCAGCTGCTTGGTGGAATACACACCACGAAGGTGCATCAGTTCCTGAACTTTCTGCACGCCCTCCATGACTTTGGCTGTGGTATCCGGCGCGTAGACGAGCTCTGGTATCAATGTCAGATCCGAACTACCTATCCGATGATTATGCACCTGAAACGCCAACACGTTGCGGCCCTGTCTCAGAAGTGGCTTCGCCTTATTAAGAGGGAACGTATCATGCTCACCCCTTTCTACGGTGCCGCTCGAAGACGACGCTGGACGATCATGCTTCGGCGGAAAGCCTTTAAGGTTCCTACGCAAGACCTCCTTGCCATTGAGATACCCCACGAAACCATCATCATAGGCGACCTTGAGAAAGAGATAGTCTATCTGTGAAAGATCTTCAATTTCAAACTCAGTCCGAACGTAGAACGAAAGGTAACCAGCGTTCTCATCCGTCCCTCGCATGTCTTCGATGATCGTCTTGTCATCATCGTCGCCATAGCCAAAGCCAGACGGTCCTTTCGGCCACAATGAAGCGGCGTCGAAGTTCGGCCTATACCAATCACGCGGCGGCTCGACTCTTCCCTTAAAGTAATGCCAGGAATCCCCCGCTCGCACAAGGTATTTACTGCTCCCAGGAATAGTATCCATGTAGAGATCAGCGACAGCTTTCTGGAGTCGCTGATTCCCAGTATCGCGAAGACGCTCGGGATGAAATTGCTCTTGAAGATAGGCGGTGACCCCCATGTTGCGCACACGCTCCAAGTCTTCTGGGCTCGGCCCATAGGCCACGCGATTGAGCACGTGTCCGATTTTTTGTTCATTTGTTAGGGATTCCTTCCCCAGGAGGAACGTGCTCAAGAGCAGGCTAATTCCGAGAATATCCAAAGGTTTCATAGACAAAACGCAAGCCGAACGTGTCAACATAAAGTAGGTCCCATCCATGTGCCAACCAGATTCCACAAACTAGGAACAGAGCCTCCAGGGCACCTCGATCAATCCGCCCTCCGCGAAAGCAACGACGCGATCTCCCTCGGCGGCACGAATACGCTGAGTGCCGGTGAAGGTTCCAAATGCAGGCAAGGTCATGACGCGCCCCCCTATCAAGCAGCAGGCCAACTTGAGACAACGCTCCCGTTTGTCTGAAACGTGAACGCCTGGATGGACATGCCCTGCTATGACATAACCGTCTGGACTTGGCTCGGGCTCGTGCTGAAAAACAAAGGGCCCACGCAGCAGGCGATCCCCACATTCATCGATCCGCAACGTCTCCACCAACTTCGGTGCGTGCCGATCATGATTGCCAATGGTTAGGCTAAGCTTGACCCCCGAATGTTGTTGACGCCATTTACCAAATGCTTCGATTACTGGCTTGGTTAGGCTATTGAGATTATGAATCAGATCTCCCAGGATGCAAAGTTCTCCTGCTTTGGTGTGGTCCAGAACCGCTGAAAGTCTTCCAAGATCCGCCGCATCCGACCCTTCGGGTATAGGTATGCCAGACGCACGAAAACTCGATGGCTTGCCCAAATGAATATCAGCAACAAACACACATGACTGGCACTTCCACCAAAGCGCCTTCTCCGCTAGCAAGACGACTCTCTCGTTTTGGCAGGTGAAGGCATGCTCATTCATCTTGCGACGTCTCTGCCGCGAGATGAGTCCATTGACAAGCCTTTAGACAAACAATCCTAGCGAGACAAGTCGATCAGGTAGTCTCCCTTGGCCCCGTGGTAATCAGGAAGAATGGGATTCATCGATACCGGCGTCTTGGCAAAGTGATTCATGAGGATCTGGCTAAAGACGGATCGGAAATCCGTTCGGCGCGCTATTTAGCGACCACGTTTACTGAAAAGGTCACCATCCTCCCAAGTATTACTATCACAGTTATAGACTTCCCCTTTGACAACGCCATCCACGACGAACATGGCACTCGCCTCAGCATGAGCTGTATAACCACTGCCGTTCTCTTTCGATGTGCGCCCAAACTCGGTCATCATGACGATGACAAGATCCTGCCATTGACTCTGCAGATCCAGTTAGAGTATCTGGAATTCCTGTGCAAAGTTCGCCAACCGCCCTCTATGGCCGCCATTGGCTGCACCTTGATTACTAGGGGCGTCCCAACCACCTAAATCGATCCTAAGGAATCGAGCCGGAGAGTTGTCCAGACAGAGCCCCCCCTTTCGACCAAATCTCGTTCACCAGATCAATCGGCTGAGGACGTGCCCATAGCGCTGGGCTTTGGGAATGCAATTTCCTTTATTAACAGCAGCTGGAGACCCAAGAGGAACTGCTGAGCACTCAGGCAGAAGAGACCTTCTACGATCACAGACATGAGCACCAAAGGCCGAGGGATCGAGAGGATCTGAGACAACGAGACCATGCTTAAGATGGGGAAGAGAGGCTCTCCTCGGCACGTGTCCCCACATCCAGCTTTAGATAACTATAATAAAAACCACACTAATCTATCTATTCAGCTAACCCCTTCAATGTTTCAAAGAACTTCCACATACTCAAATCTGCAATTTCACACAGCCCTTGCACCTAAAAACCAGACATCTGTAACAATTTTGGCGAAATCACGTTGGACTTAGGAAGCATGAGGGGATCACCGCAATTTTTGCTTATCGAAAATCTATTCACCACAGCCAATACACTCATGGTCTGCATGACTAGAAACTAAGACATTTGTTTTGAAAAACCATCATTATCGCTTACATTCTGAGGACAAATCATAACTGGTTGGGCCCCCTTTTCTGGTTAGGGCCCCATCCGTCTAGCAGTTCCTGTGCCAACACCAAAAAACGAATCTGTAAACACGGACCAAATAATTAGAAGGGAATGGTTTATCACAAACTAGCGCCGCAAGAGGGGGACTCGGAAGAGCAATCCCCTCTATCACACCTCCTTGCGGGTTCTTCGATCACCCGGCGCCTCGGTCAACAATGGACTGACAAAGCGCTTCGTCACCGATTCGCGCTAGGTTCAGGCCCGAGCGGAGTGGGAAAGTCGATTCTCATGCATCAAGTCGTCGTGCCCGCCCTTCGCAATGAAGATGCAAATGCGCCGATCATCGCGTTCATGCCTAGCGACTCTCCACTCGGCTTCTTCGACAGCCTTTGGAAGTCTCTCGGCAATAGTGAGCAACTTCCCGCCAAATCCGAGGAAGCCTTGTCCAAGGCTCTCATTTCTTCGAGTCCTACGGGTCGATCAATTCTTGTCATTGATGGCTTGGACCAAATCTTCTCACAATCTGAGTCAGAAGCAGCACGGGCACTTGCCTTCCTTTGGGAGCTTGTGCAGCAGGGATCCGCCACCGTGATCGGCGCGTTGCGATGCCCCTTTCTGGGGCCCATCTGCCGGATTCTCTCAGACCATATCCCCGCCGATGACTTCTTGCTAAGGCTCACGCCTCCTGACGAGGAAGATCGAAATACTTTGGCAAGGGAAGGCGTCCAGCTGGCCTCCCCTCAACTTGAAACGACTGACCCAAGCGTCTTTAATCGCCTCATTCGGGAAATCACTCGAGAGCTTGATCAAGCACCTCAAGCACTAACTTTTTTAGCTCCTTTGCTTGAACGTTGGAGGTCCCAGGTCGTGTCCGGAGATCTCTCCGTGATGAACTGTCTACGCAGCAATGGTCTTGCCGGTGAAATAGCAGTTCACATCGAAGAAAAGTTCTCAGCGCTGAAACCTCGCTTGCGTAAACAGCTAGAACCTCTACTTCACCTCCTAGTCTCATGGTCAGACGAACTCAGCCCGGTCCCGTGCCATGTATCCTACGATACTATCCAGGCTCTCGGCCCCGACGCTACAGAACTCACCAACGTGTTGCTCTACGAACGAGTCCTCTACCTGTCAGGGGATGACACTCATGCCGCTCGGGTGAAATTAAGTCATCCGGGGGTTCTTCAGCAGTGGGCTCAGGCAAGAGAGATCTTAGACGAAAAATATAAAGAACTAAGCGCCATAAAGTTATTAAATGCCCAGGCTCTTCACTGGGATTCCCATGGCCGACGCCCTGAAGATCAGTGGCTTCAGAACGATGTCTTACTAACGGCCCAAACCCTTCTTCAAAAAGAAGCAGGTAGCCTTCCCCGTATCACTGCGGAATTCCTCAAGACTTTCGAAGAAACCGCATCTGAGAATAACGCTCCCATGCGAAAGCTACGACAGATGGTGAAACCACTATCCATGCTCTTGATACTCTTCGCCATCATGCGAGGCCTGGTTGTCATCACTCACGCCAATCTAGGGGCAACGGGTGGCCCTGTCATGAAGGCAACTGCTAGTTCCATTAGTCCCGACTCAGCCGACTCAGGCTCTAGGGACAATGATGACGTAGACCCCGCGATTCTACAGAGCCAGTAATGGCCTCTTTCTCGCACTAGTCCCGCCAAAGCCACTAGTCACGAACCCAGCGATGTACGGTCGCCGTTGATCCGTAGAGACCGTGATTTCCGACCTCCTCAAAGCGATATGGTGCCTTCGCAAGGGCTATATTGACAGCTTGTGAAATCAATACTTCTCCTCGCCGCGCAAGATCTTCTCCCAGCTTGCTAGCCACGTTGACAGCATCGCCAAAGAAGTCGGCATCGTCTAACAAGATCCGACCATGGGCTAGGCCCGCACAGACATGAATCTGCTCTGCCGTGTCCTTGCCAACATTAGCCTCATCCATCACCGCGTATGCGCTCGCTAGAAAACTCATCCCCGAGTAAGGATCAGGAAACACCGCAAATAGATTGTCCGCTTCATATTTCACGACTCGACCACCAGCCTGGACCACCAGCGGTGCCGTGGAACGTCGCATCTTCTCTATCAGTGTAAGGTAGTAGACGATACCATGCTCCCGAGATGTCCTCGTGAAACCAGCCATATCCAACACAAGAACCGTCCGCTCACAACCAAACTCGTCCCACAAGGACTTGGCTAGAATGGCGTCATCGGCCCGGCCGTCGTGAGCGGCCAGGCGCTCAAAAAGAAGAGACATTCGAAAACTTGGAGTTAATCACCATCTAACAAATTACCTATACCACCTAGAATCGATCCCTCACCTTGGGTAGAACCTCCTACACGGCCAGGCGCATTCTTCATCACGCGATCCGCAAGGCGAGAGAACGGCAAACTCTGTAGATAAACCGTCCCGTGTCCCTGCAAAGTTGCCAGGAAAAGCCCTTCTCCACCAAAGAACATCGACTTCAAGTTACCTGCACGCTCGATATCATAAGATATGCCTGGAGAGAACCCCACTAAGCACCCCGTGTCGACTCTAAGCTTCTCCCCCTTGAGTTCCCGCTTCACAACGGTACCGCCCGCGTGCATAAAAGCCAATCCATCACCAGCCAAGCGTTGGAGGATAAATCCCTCACCACCGAAGAACCCAGCACCTAACTTTTTATTAAAGGCGATCGACACCTCTGTCCCAAAGGCTGCGCACAGAAAGGAATCCTTCTGGCACGTGATCTCTCCACCCACCTCAGAAAGATCGACTGGAATGATCCGACCTGGAAACGGTGCAGCAAAGGCCACACGGCGTTTGCCGGCACCACCTTGATGAGAGAAGTGCGTCATGAAGATCGACTCCCCGGTTAGCATCCGCTTGCCTGCGCCTAGCAATTTTCCCATAAGCCCCTCATCCGGCTTCGTTCCATCACCCATCTTGGACTCAAACGCGATATCATCTTCCATGTAGTTCATCGCCCCGGCCTCACCAATCACGATTTCGCCTGGGTCCAACTCTACTTCCACGATCTGCATATCGTCCCCGAAGATTTCATAATCTACTTCGTGGCTCTGTTGTCCACCTCGCCCTGACAACGGTGCTGCTACTGGAATCGGCGGCGGAGCCGACGAAGAACTCGCGTCGCCACTAAAGAGCATTGGGAGTGCCCCATCCGCGGGTTGCCAGTTTGCCAAACCCGTGGTCCAAACCATGGTCGCCGGTGTAATAACGCCCCGACTCACCAAATCTGGGAGCTGATCTTCGGTGACTTGATGTTGTTGCTTCGCCGCATCCGCGTAATGCCATGTCTTCATGGAGGAGATTATAGTAGTAAGCTGAGTAAGTTCCAAGTGTGAATCCTTAGGCTAGAGGAACTTGCCAAGATGGCGATTGCACCCTCACATCACTTTTGTAACGCCACGAACCTGGCTTGCACCAAGCCAGGCAGCGGCAATATTAAGGCATGACCATCGAGGATGCAGGCCCCTTTCTCAGCGACGGCGATTGGCGGCGTGTCTTTGATAGTCATACTCTATTCCAAGGCGATAAGTTGATGCGAGGTCGCCAGGTTTCTGCTGTCCGTGCGGAACTCCTGGAAACAGGGGATCTTGAAATTGTTGGCCAAGTTGGCGGAGGAGATGATACCCGCGCCGAAGCCATCATCGCGCTCTGGCGCGAGGGGCCGTCGATGCAACTCGACGCCAGTTGTTCCTGCCAAGTGGCAGTGAACTGCGAACATGCCGTCGCCGTACTCGGATACCTCGCCAAAGGTAAGCCCGGAGTGCGACTGGACGGCGCTCTTGGCCAGACACCCCACGCGGAAGCCATGACCCAGGGGCAGCACCTAGAACTGAAAGAACCCGCCCCAAATTCCGCTAAGCTGAACTCTCGTTTTCGCTTGCGGGTTGAACGCCAAGACAACCGACTCTTCGCCCGAGCCTATGCACTCTATCAGAAACAGGAGACTCCATTAGAACCGTCGGGAAACATCCGCCCTATCGTTACGCCGACCGGGAAGATCAAGCGCAACCGCACAGCAGAAATGGAAGCCCTCCAAGCTCTGTATGCGCTTGACTTGCTCCCTAACAGTCAACTAGAATGGACCCCTGACAAGAAAGCCTGGCCTCATCCAGAGTTCTACTGGCAGCGCTTTCAACACGAAGGCACACCCGCTCTGGAAAGCCGAGGCTGGGAGGTCCAGTTCTCCCCCCACGTCGGGCTGAAACCACTGGTATTTCGTTCTGAGAATTGGAAGGCAGAGATCATTGAAGAGGGCAAAGGCTGGTTCACATTATCCGCCGGCTTCGAGATCGACGGTGAAGCCTTCGATCTCCAACCAATTCTCGCCGCTCTTGTTGCCAACCGTTTCCTTGAGGTCACTAAAGAGAAACCCAAAGGGCAGGAATTCATGATCTTTCTACCCGATGGGCGCGGTCTAGTCCTGCCAGTGGGGAGATTCAGAAAGATTCTCACCACACTTGGCGAACTCGTAGCGTTCAAGTTCACGGCCGGTCCTATTCGCGTGACTAAAGTAGATGCTGCCCGCCTGGCAGAGGAAAATGAGCTTGAGCCGAAGTCGCCCATCGAAGTGAAAGGTCTAGGCTCCAAGCTCACTGATTTCAACCGAATCGAACGGGTCTCAGAGCCTGCCGGTCTTAAGGCTGAACTACGCAGTTATCAAAGCGACGGCTACTACTGGATGCAGTTCCTTTCACAGCACGAGCTCAATGGCATCCTTGCCGATGACATGGGCCTCGGAAAGACTCTCCAAACACTAACCCACCTTCTCACCGAGAAGGAAGCACAACGAAATGCGGGCCTTCCCTCACTCGTCATCGCTCCCACCAGCGTCGTTGTGAACTGGCAACGTGAAGCCGACAAATTTACCCCTGATCTTTGCGTGCTGATACTACAAGGCGCAGATCGCAACCAACGCTACGCGCAAATTCCACGCGCTGACCTCGTGTTGACCTCGTTCGCACTCATTCATCGCGATCTCGAAGTTTTCCTGGGACACCGCTTTCATCTTGTCATCCTAGATGAGGCTCAGCATATCAAGAATCCCACTGCCAAGGTCACTCAAGCCGTGTGTCAGTTAGATTCCAAACACCGTCTCTGCCTCTCTGGCACTCCGATTGAGAACAACTTGGGCGAACTCTGGAGCCTGATGCATTTTCTCATGCCTGGTCTGCTGGGCACACAAGAAAACTTCAACGACACCTTTCGTAATCCGATTGAGAAAACAGGCCACGAAGGGAAACGGGCCGCACTTGCAGCTCGGGTTGGTCCTCTCATTCTTCGCAGAACCAAGCACGACGTCGCGAAAGAGCTCCCCGCAAAGACAGAAATATTTCACACAATTGAGCTAAACGAAACTCAGAAGGACCTCTACGAGACTGTCAGGGCCACGATGGACAAGCATGTTCGTCAAGCGTTAGAACTCCAAGGTCAACAGTCTCAGATCGTCTTTCTCGATGCTCTCCTCAAGCTTCGCCAAATCTGTTGCCATCCTAAGTTGCTTGAGTCCCAGGAAGATGTGGTCAAATCAGCCAAATTCGAGCACCTGATCGACCTGTTGATGACCTTGCGACAAGAAGGGCATCGGACACTGGTCTTCTCGCAGTTCACGTCCATGCTCGCTCTCATCGAAGACCATTTGAATGCCGTGGACTGTCAGTATCTCAAGCTTACCGGTGCCACCAAGGATCGCCAAGAACTCGTCGAACGTTTCCAGGCTGGCGAAGGCGAGGTTTTTCTCATTTCTCTAAAAGCAGGCGGCACCGGACTTACCCTTACTGGAGCAGACATCGTGATCCACTACGACCCTTGGTGGAACCCAGCCGCCGAGAATCAAGCCACCGACCGCGCCTACAGAATCGGTCAACACAAGCCCGTCTTTGTTCACAAGCTCATTTGCCAAGACACGGTCGAAGAGCGCATCCAGCAGATGCAGGTCCGTAAAGACACTCTCGCCACCGATCTCCTCAGCGGCGCCACTCAACAGCTCAGCCTCACTCCTGAGACACTGCAGTCGCTCTTCGCACCTGCGAAGTAAAGCCGTTCAATTCATGGTGGAGCTTGCGCGACTACAGCATCTCGCTACTAGAGGCAGTTCGTATCAACAGCATATGAATTCATCTATCAGTGAAGACCAAGTTCGCAACGCCCTCGCCAAGGTTCCCTACCCAGGATTTAGCCGGGACATCGTTTCATTTGGTCTCGTCAAAGCGGTTCATGTGGATGGCAGCATTGTGAAGGTATTGATTTCATTGCAGACGAAGGATCCCGAAGTTCCGAAAGCCATTTTCCAAAAATCGAAGGAAGTCCTTCATGCGCTTCCCGGCGCAGAGCAGGTGGAGGTGGAGTTTGACATCAAAGATCCCGGCCAAGCTGGCCCCTCTGCAAAGTCTGCCTTGCCCGGAATCAAGAACGTGATTGCGATAGCGAGCGGTAAGGGCGGCGTGGGTAAATCAACGGTTTCCGTTAATCTCGCAGTAGCTTTACAGAAACAAGGCTACAAGGTTGGTCTCTGTGATTGCGATCTCTATGGACCTAGCGTGGCGCACATGTTTGGATCAGATGAGCGTCCCAATGCAACTTCTGACAATGAGATCATTCCCATTGAATCCGATGGTCTGAAATTGATCTCGATGGGCTTTTTGTTAGAAGACCGATCTCCAGTGATTGTTAGAGGCCCTTTGGCCACGCGTTACACCCAGCAGTTTATCAAACAGGTAGTCTGGGGTGAACTCGACTACCTGATTCTGGACCTGCCTCCCGGAACTGGCGACATTCAACTAACCATTGTTCAAACAGTGGCACTCACAGGAGCTATCATCGTGACCACCCCGCAGGAAGTCGCGTTGATCGACGCTCGCAAGGCGGTCTCCATGTTTGAGAAAGTGAATGTGAAAGTGTTGGGCCTCGTTGAGAACATGAGCTACTTCCTCTGCCCAAGCGATGGCGAACGCTATCACATCTTTGGCGAAGGCGGTGGTGCTCGTGAGGCAGAAGCGCTTGGCGTGCCTCTGCTAGGCCAAATTCCTATCGACATGCCTACACGATTGGGCGGCGATGCCGGACGCCCTGTGGCTTTGCAAGATCCTGCAGAGTCCGAAGTCAGTGGCATCTTCAGCGGGGTGGCTAAGGCCCTGGCCAACTATGCGCCGGTGTAACCAGCAAGGGGAGAATTGGTGGAGCATAGCGGACTCGAACCGCTTACCTCTTCAATGCCATTGAAGCGCTCTACCAGATGAGCTAATGCCCCAATTTCCCCGTTTGACTCGAGATTTCGAGTATCGCCACGACCTGTAGTGACGCAACCCGTTTTTTAAGAAACGAATCAGTTGAGCGAAGGATCATCTGGAGTCAGCGCAAGCAAGTAATGCCAGGGACTAATACCTTCCAGCGTGTCCTTCCAAAGCGAGGTCGAATTCTCGGTGAAGGGCAATCCCTCGGGGCGATGGGTGATCCAGACCCGCTCAAGAATTTCGCCCTCTAGCTGGCCAGCGGACCAACCAGAATGGCCGATGAAGGCTACCACATGGAACCCCTCAGATACCCGAGCCACCGCTGCGCTTGCCGATAATCGAGAGTCAAACTCCAAGCGCTTCTCCTCCGGTAGCCAGTGGATCGAAGCGAAGATCAAATGATCTGTCCCTACCGGCCCACCTACATAGACAGGCACATGATCCAGCTCAGGAGTATTTGTGGCCAGCGAAAGATCTCCCACCTTCTTATGCGTAGGCCGATTGAGAATAAAGCCCTCAGCCCCGGCCTCAGCGCTGTGATGATTGAGATATAGCACGGCACGCTTGAAGTTCGAGTCCATCAACGATGGGTCGGCAAGCAAGAGGCTGCCATCAAGAGAGAGGGGCGCTGGATCTTGGAAATTCATTCGTTCCACAACCATATCGGCGCTCGTAAATCGGGAAAAGCAATTTGTCACCAACCGGCCAGTCTCTGGGCCCATGAGATCTAGAGGCACCTCGATGGAATAGAATCGCCGCTCATCCTCAGAGATCTCAGCTGCTTCCTCCACCCCCACCGGTCCAAACACTTCCCCAAAGGCATTGGGCATGGACCAGCTTCTCTCCGTTTCGACAGGGCCACTCGATATCTCGCACTCAGAAATGGTACTTGCCTTGACCGACAAGGACGCCGTGCGATCTGGACGCCACCACGGGGGCGCAAGGACAAGCGTGTTCTAATCTGTTACTTTGACCTCAAGAATGCTCTCACCTTCTTGGCTGAAGACCTTTAGCGTGAGGCCACTTCCCTGAAATTGTTTGAGCGAGAGGAGCCAGCCAAGCATCTGCTGCCCCTCATAGTCCCGCACTACGGGGATCTCGTATTAGCTCCATCGAAATGGTACCTTCGCTTAACATGCTTTCTTCAGATGCCTCAACACCTACCCTCGGAGGGGAAGGCGTCGCCCCTTTACTTGCAAGAGCAATGTAATAGTCGCCTGCCTGAATATAGGGCTTACAAGAATCCTCCCCCCTCCGCCGGTGGCGACGCAGATTTTGGCTCACACGGGATGGTCTTCCTGCGCAAAAGCGGCCCCATTGAATGCCCGCGAAGATACGTAACTCTTTCGTCATGTCAATGTATACTGGCCAAGAACCTCTTTAGGAAGATAGACTCCCACACACCAAATGTCTTTCTGATGCCGCGGTAGCTGCCAGATGTCATCCTTGACTAATCTATCCAAGTTGCCGCTACTACTTCGCAGCTCCTCCGATCGTCGAGGTCAATGAAAGAGTTTTTCCAGGCACCCCTGTCACCGTGACGAAATAGGCGGAGCCTCCACTCGAAGCCTGCAAGTAGGTAGGCACAACAAGAAGCTGCCCCATCTTGCGAATGTCGCAGACAGTCTCCAGTGGAGCAATGCCTATTTAAACCTCAATGTTAGTATTTGGATCAGCGGAAGAAAGAAACCGCGCGGGTGAGTCACCAGATACCTCCGTCCGTAAGAAGAGAAGCCCTTCCGGTCCCAACCTAAGGGCTCCGGTGAAATCAGGCAGCATCGCCTCCGTCGAGTCGTAGCTTTTGCTCCCATTGCTGTCCTCGAAATCTAGCGTCCCTAAATTCCTAACATGCAACCAAACAAAGAAGAGCGTCCACTGGGCATTCACACAGTGGCCAAGAATGTAGCACTCCGAACTATGACCCGAAATATTTCGCTCAGCCCAAATAACTATCATCACCATAAACATAAACACACCACACCTAAATCCAAGCCGTCTTCCTATCGCTATATTGATCGGATTCGCTCCTAGCAGTTACTTATTTAGACCATTCGCGAGAACAGTCCCGCCTGTTTATCTGGGATTCTCTCGTATTTCGGAATCGTAAAGCAACGGCGTCTTGAGTTCAACGAGGCCTGTCTAAAAGGATTCCCCAATGGAAAAGGCTCCCATTAGAGACGTGGGGCCGCAGGTGATCCAGGCATTTGCAAAGAACTCTCTACTCAGATCCTGACGGTGAAGAAATCGTGACCTTGACAGAGTTCGCTATCGGGAGATCCCCAGATTCGAACGGCCGTGCGGTGCTACCGCGCACCGGCAACAATATCGGTCGCAAATCTTCTTCAACATGGACACCAAGGGCTTCACCCTCGTTCTTGGAACCCTCCCTTAACTCAATCAACGGCAATAAGGTCTGCCGCATCGACAGAAGATAAAGGCCACCAACAAGTCGAAGAGGCGCTTCAAGTGTCCATTGATAACCGCGCAATCACTGTAACGGATAGTTTGCTCAGCGACGAGATTCGCATGTTTTCAAGCTATTGACTGAAAACTAAGCGCCAAGAATCTGGGCAAGCACGTAGGGAAGAATGCCACCAGCTCGGTAATAATCGATCTCCACCGGCGTATCGATTCGAACCACAACAGGAAACTTTTCCTCACTGCCATCCGATTTCTTCACTGTCAGTGTTACTTCCTGGCGAGGAGTCAGATCATTGCTAAGACCGGTCAGGCTAAAGGTCGCCGCGTGATCTCCGGTAGCTTTGTCATAATCAGCAGCATCCTTGAAATTCAACGGCAGCACTCCCATACCGACAAGGTTACTACGATGAATACGCTCGAAGCTCTTTGTGATCACGGCCTTCACGCCTAATAAACGCGTCCCCTTGGCCGCCCAATCGCGGCTGCTGCCCATGCCGTAGTCTTCGCCACCAATGACGACGAGCGGCGTGCCCGTCTCTGCATAAGCATTCGCTGCATCATAGATGTGGGTTGGGGTTCCAACGTCAGTGGATTTAGGATTGTCCAAAGCCGGAACGCTTGCCTCCCCAAAGTAGGTGGTATAGCCCCCCTCAGTTCCGGGAACCATCTGGTTCTTAATTCGAACATTCCCAAACGTGCCACGAGTCATCACGCGGTCATTGCCGCGGCGACTTCCAAAGCTGTTAAAGCTGGCTTTCTCCACGCCATTTTCCAAGAGATAACGTCCAGCTGGACTGTCTTCTTTGATAGCACCTGCCGGGCTGATATGGTCCGTTGTGACAGAATCACCAAAGATTCCCAAAGGCCGTGCATCGATGACGTCAACGATATCACCAGCTTTGCCATCGTAACCTTCAAAGAAAGGTGGCAGCTGAATGTAAGTGCTCTCGCCATCCCATTCGTAGGCGGCACCGGTCTTGCCGGGAATTTCACCCCACTTCGGATTGGCACTATCAAAGTCCCCGTAAAGTTTCTCGTAAACTTCGGGCTTCAGGGCGCTGCTGAGAAGCTCCTTCACCTCGTCTAACCTTGGCCAAATATCGGCAAGGAAAACCGGCTGTCCATTTTGATCCGTACCGAGCGGATCTCGTGTCAGGTCAATGTCCACCCTTCCGGCGAGTGCGTATGCCACCACCAGCGGCGGAGACATCAAAAAGTTCGCTTTGATCGCACCGTGAATACGCGCCTCAAAATTGCGATTGCCGGAAAGCACGGATGCACAAACCAGATCACCTTCCTTAATCGCACCATCGATCACTGGATGAAGAGGACCAGCATTGCCGATGCACGTGGTGCAGCCATAACCAACCGTCTGAAATCCAAGCTCATCGAGTTCCTTCTGAAGATCCGTCGCTTCGAGATAGTCCGTCACCACACGCGAACCTGGGCCTAACGAACTCTTAATATAAGGAGCAACCTTCAACCCTTTGGCATTCGCTTTCTTGGCCACCAAACCAGCTGCTAACATCACACTTGGATTGCTCGTGTTCGTGCAGCTCGTAATAGCGGCGATCAAGATCGAACCATGACCGATCTCAGTATCTGTGTCAGTAGCCGTAATCGTCTCACCTTCAATCAGCGGATTATCAAACTCTCCAGCCGGTGTGTCGAGGTGGATGGGCACGCGCGTGTTCCTCTTGTCGGCGTTGAGACCAAAGCCGCCATCGGCAACCGAGGCTTCGAACAACGCATTGAACTTATCGGCCAACGCAGGCACATCGATGCGGTCCTGAGGACGCTTCGGACCAGACACCGCGGGAACTACGCTGCCGAGATCAAGTTCGAGTTCGTCGGTGTAGTCAATGGAACCTTTCTCTGGGATACCGAAGAGCTCTTGGGCAGTGAAGTAACTTTCCACCGTCTGGCAGAGTTCCTCACTACGTCCCGTTCCCTTGAGATAGCGGATCGTTTCAGCATCGATGGGGAAGAAACCCATGGTCGCGCCATACTCAGGCGCCATGTTGGCAATCGTCGCACGGTCAGGCAGCGACAGCGCCCTGGCACCAGGACCATAGAACTCCACAAACTTGCCGACCACGCCATGGGCACGCAACATCTCGGTTACGCGCAATGTCAAATCTGTCGCTGTTACGCCTTCTGTTAGCGAACCGTGTAGATAAACCCCAACAACCTCGGGCACAAGGAAAGTGACAGGCTGACCAAGCATTCCCGCCTCTGCCTCAATACCGCCCACGCCCCAGCCGACAACACCGAGGCCATTGATCATCGTCGTGTGCGAATCTGTTCCCACTAGAGTGTCAGGATAAAACGTCTCCTCCTTGGACAACACGCCCTTCGCTAGAAACTCCAAATTCACCTGGTGCACGATGCCAATCCCAGGAGGCACCACGGAGAAAGTCTCAAACGCCTGCTGACCCCACTTTAGAAACTCGTACCGCTCGCGATTACGGATGAACTCGATCTGCATGTTGCGATCCAGGGCCGCCTGGCTGCCAGCAAAGTCGACCTGCACGGAGTGATCAACCACGAGATCCACAGGAACAAGCGGCTCCACGGCCTTCGGATCAGCTCCCTGAGCCACTGCCGCATCGCGCATCGCTGCCACATCAACTAGCAAAGGCACTCCCGTAAAATCTTGCAGAACGATCCGCGCCACGGTAAACGGAATCTCATAGTCGCCAGGAGCTTTCGCATTCCAATTCGCAAGGTTCTTCACGTCGCCCTCGGTCACCTTCTTGCCGTCGCAATTCCGCAGCACACTTTCGAGAACAATCCGGACAGAAACCGGCAAACGATCGAGATTCGGTGCCACTCCAGCGTCACGAAGCGCGGGGAGTGAGTAGAAAGTGCCGTCGGTGCCTTGTCCTGTCTTAAAAGTGCGTGTGGTATCCATGGAAATTCGCCTAAATCGCTGAGAAAAACGTGTTTCAAACGGCTATACCTCTCCCCTCGCAGCTTGTCCAGCCCTTGCAGGGCTCGATATCCGTGAGCTACCTGGCGACTTGAAAGAGAATCGGGGCGCAGTATTTCTCTGTCCGAAGGCGAAAGTGTTCTCCTGCCAGGCAATCGCGTGAGTAGAGAATCCTCTGATGTTGGTGACCAATCTCGTCCGAGGTCTCATGCAGCGGACTTATTTCCTTCCAACCCTGGTCGAGAAAGGCATCCTGGAGGTCAGCTCCTCAGTCCAGCTTCCCGAGTGATTTCCGCCACTGCCCCAGCGAGAGGTCACCGCCAGGAACACGGTACCAGAAGATTCGACAACGAACTCAGTAGCGCCCTTCTACTGACTATCAAATTGCGTAAACTTGGCACCCTCGAGCCCGGCCGGCACTTTCGTCCAATGGAGGCGATCATTACTACTCCAGACCGGTGTCCCGATTTCAAAAGGAACCAGTGTCACGGAGCCCGTGACACGCAGCGAGGCTGCTCGAGAATAAAGCCTCGATAAGATAAAACCTGAACTTGAGGAAAACTTGGTGTTCAGCAGACCTGCTGGCATGGGGTTAGGCACTCACGAAATCCCTCGCCTCGGAAACAACGACATGAGTTTCAACTTTCCAGCAGCCTGCCCATCTGGTGTGGCAGTCGACCGGAGTGAGGTCGCCATGGACGATCGCTCGTCGTCACACTGACGCTTCGTTAGGGTAGCGCGCTTACTAACAGATTCACAGTAGCGTTGGAACAAGGAAAGATCTTCTCTAGCATTCACTTTGCTTCTATCATCGTTGGAAGCTACCGCAGACAACTCACGGACACGGAAGAGCGTTGTCCCCTGCGAAGGCGACTCCGTTTGGAAGGTCCAATTCGTTTCGCCAGCGCCCCTTTGTACCTCACCGACGTACTGACGCCAACCCAGCTTCGGATCTGCCAGTTCTTCAATTACGTAAGCGCGGCCTTCGACCGAATGCCATGTCATGCTCGCAGAGCCCGAACTCGGATCGAACTCAAACTTTCGAAGAACCAGGCTGGTTTCTTCCACAGCAGGCTCATAAGCAGAAGCAAAGCCCAACCAAAGAGCCGCATTCGCCAAGGTCGCGATCGGGCGTTTCTTCATGGTCGAACCATAGTTTAGACAAGCGACTACGGCGCCGCCAGGCCCTTCTTCACCATCTCGGCTTTCGAAAGCCGCGGGCGCACCCTCGCAGGCGTAGGAAGCCCTGTGCGTCGATCAAACTCGTCGGCAGTCCTGAGATCCGGCACATAGTCCTTTGTGTCCTTCTCCCACGCATCGAGCGCCGTCCTCAACGCCGCCAACGTCTTCTGGTGCGCCGGTTCGGCAACCAGATTGTTGATTTCGTGGGGATCAGCCTCACAATCGTAGAGTTCTTCCATCGGACGTGGCTGAACGAAGTAGACCGATTGTGCAGGCGTTAGTTTCCCCGAAGCGTGCAGCGCGATCATGGATTGAAAAGTCGGGGAACGTACACCATCTGCGGAGGGCGTCAGCGGCAAGTCTGGGTAGGCATTGCGAATGTATTTGAATCGCTGGTCACGCGCGGCACGAGCATGCGCCTCGTAGTCATGCCAATTCTGTTCTGCAAAGATCACTTCCCGAATACTCGCCTTCGGATCCTTGAGGACGGGAACGAAACTCTTTCCTTGAAAGCGTTCGCCTGCCGTGAGCCCGGCAATCTCAAGAAAGGTCGGTGCGATATCAATTGCACTCACAAGGCTGTCCGTGACTTGCTCGGGCTTCACTTGCTTTGGCCAACGCACGATAAACGGCGTGCGAATGCCAGAGTCATAGATGGACGTTTTATCGCGAGGAAAGGGTCGGCCATTGTCTGAGATAAACAGGACCAGCGTGTTCTCCGCGATCTTCTGATCCGACAGCTCCTTCATGACCAAACCGACATACTTATCCAGGCGTCGAATCTCGTCGTAGTAGAGCGCGTAGTCTCGACGCACCTCTGGGGTATCAAGGTGATAGGGAGCCAACCGAACCTGTGCAGGGTCCGTCGGCGAGGAAATAATGTTTTCATGATAGGGCCGGTGCGGATCAAGCGCCGCGAGCCAGAGAAAGAAAGGCTTTTCTTTGGGACGCTCTTTCAGAAGCGGCACCCACTCGGTGCAGCCAGACTGCGCTTCGCCCTCCATCGTCTCGATAAACTTGCCGGCCTGGCCTGCCTCCCCTGTCGGCAGTTGGAAGCCGGAAGTATCCGTTTCACGAACCAGATCAAAACGGTCGCGCACGGCATCCCCTAGATGCCATTTGCCCGCTGCGGCTGTCCAGTAGCCCCCGTTGCGAAGTTTCTCCACAAATGTGATCTGCTCGGCAGGCAGTGGCCAATGCAACTCTTCCGCCTCCGTGTTATGAGGATAGCGCCCAGTGATGATGGAAGACCGCGAGGGCGAACAGGAGGAGGCTGTTAGGAACGCCTGATTGAAACGCATTCCCTGACCCGCCAATTGATCGATGTTCGGCGTTGGCACCTCAGGATTTCCATAGGCGCCCGAATCATCCCAGGCCATGTCATCCGCAATGATGAAGACAATGTTGGGACGATCCTGAGCGACGGCTCCGCCGACAAACGCCATGAAGAAGGACAACAGAACAGGTTTCATCATAAAGTTAGGCTTGAAGCTCCCGACTCAGCTTGACGATTCGCCAGACCGGGTAAAGCGCAAAGAGGCCAAAGCTGCAATCGATCAACTGCCAGTAAAACGGAACGCCCCGAATCGGACCGCAGATCAGCGCCAAGGCAAAGACACCGAAGTAGACGACAATCCCCGTGTGAATATTTCCAAGGTAACACACAGGATCCTTGGAGGCGGGTATAAAGAAGAGCGCGATGAAGAGATGTCCAAAGGCCAGCCAATCCGTGCCGTAGGCGATGAAAGGATATTTCTAATAAGTTGTTTCGAGTCCCTCTCGGACAAACAGAATCCAATGGGCCAAACCTGTATGGTCTTCCGGGTTCCAGGAGGCATCCGCACCCACTTGCCACTTGGAAAGAAGGTTCAGCTCGCGCATGAGCGGGAACGCGGTCACACCCGATAAAACAAGGCCGACAATGATCACAACGGGCCAGAATCGGAGACGGATGAGTGGCGATTTCATTCTCGGCTAACCTAGCCGCTGTCGCCACGCAGGTCAGGCACTTCAATCAAACTCTGGGGCAATCCAGAGAGGGAGAAATCGTCCATGAGAACCACGCCAGCACTGGGATTCTCCGTATCAAACACGTAGCTTCGAACGGCCCCATCACCCGTATCCAATATAGAAAACACCGTGAGGCGATTGCTAGACACGAACGGCAACGGATTGGAAAACCCTTCCCACGCTTGCATCGGATTGAAATGCGTGGGCGCAATCACAATACGACGATGAGGATCGCCAGGAGGAAAGGCACCACTCGGCCATGTCTCGCTTTCAGATCCATCATCATAACGCGCACCGAAACTGTTGCCAACGTTAGATGACTCCAGGTAATGCATCGTCCCCACTTTCGATCGATTCCACAGATGAGAGTGCCCGCAGAAGACCAAGTCGACACCCGCGTTCACAAGCAGCGGCTCTATCTGATGTCTCCACAGATCTTCTTCCGTTTCGTAGGCATAGTCAATCGACGTGATCGAGCCCAGCAACGGAGCAATCTGAGCATCCCATTCGCTTTCTGTGAGAGGAAAAGTGATCTCAAGGGTCTTCGGTCCACTTCCCAGATCGTAGTCAATCTTCGCTTCCTGAGCAGCAACCACAGGATACGCATTGTCTCCCAGGCCAAAGACGGTTTGATGCGCCATGACAACCTTGTACTTGGCATTCTGAAAGGCAGAGCTCGCCAATTCCGAAACCAGCCAGTCGTATTGGGCCGTTCCCATGCCGATGCCTTCGAAGAAATGATCGCCAAACCCCCAGGCATTGGGATCGTTCACAGAAGCAGGAGCTTCACCTTCCTTGCCTTTGCGGCTGCTCCCCCACAGCCTCCAAATCCGGTTGAGGTGAAGACCAATGATAAACACATCGCCGTATTGGTGAGACCAATAAGGCAATTCCGTTCCGGACGGTGATGGCCACATTTCATCATAGGTCAGGTTCTCGTGTGAATGATTTCTAACATAGTCAGGATCTGCAGTATTGCCTCCCGCCAGGTAATCCCGGTAACGGATCCCCGAATACCATCTTGGCTGGGAGTCGTTGTAGATGGTCACAATATCATTCTGCTCAGGAAACCATCGCCCCGACACCTCATGGTTCCCCAGGATTCCCAACAAAGGCGCGCGCTGGAGCAGCGCTCCACCATGAAAAGTGCCACCGAAATGCAGCTGTCGAAGGCGACCTTACATTGCAAGAAAGAAAGCGGGTCGATCCTCATTCGCCCGATCAAACCACTGTGACGCACGATTGGGATGGTCGACAAAGTCCCCCGCAAAGAACACGGCGTCCAATAAGCCTGAGACCTCCTCGACCTTCTCGTAATTCGCCCCTGACATCGCACGATTCTGCTGATCCGATGTCAACAGCACCCTGACTCGTTGCCCTATCGCTGGCTTTGGTTGCAACGTGTAGACGTTGCTACGGAAGCGCTGCGCCGAGTCGTTCACACTTTCTACAAAGTAAGGATTTCGTTTTCCTGCTATCAAAGACGATGCAACAGCTTCATGCCTCCAAACGTTACGCGCCCGCACGCCCGAAGCCGTGGGCTCACCCAACTCAGCCGTCAAGCCAGCGGGCAGCTCCGAATCATCGTCTTCTAACATTCGGGAAAGCTTTGTCGTGGTCGCGGGCACCACCTGATCTAGCCCATCACCATACACCAACCGATGCCCAGATCAGAAAAAGGACGTGTATCACACGACAATCACCGAACTGGAAGTGGAATTCTGCAACAGTAGATCCGTCAGGAGTCCGTCCTCAATCAGAAACTCCTCAGCGGCAAGGAGTGAGGGCAATGCCTCCTCCTCAGGCATGACCCGTGTTCGGAGGAAGAGTCGGTCTGTATCTTCAATTAGTGCAGTCGTCCTCACAGAAATCGATTCCATGGATCCCTGAAACACGCGGTTTACCAAACGTGTCGAAGACGTGATTGACACCTCAAGACGTGGCGAGAAGACCGCTGCGGGCGCCCATTGCTTGGCATCGCTAGAGGATTCAATGACAGTTGCCAGAGGGGGATCTGCAACCTGATATGGAAACGTTAGGAACAAATAGCGATCCCCGTATTCATCAACGAAGGCCCACTCAATAGGCTCTGAAGACACGTTCGGATCGGTATCCTGCGCTTACTCCTGTAGATTCGCATAGAGATCGTTGTCCGGATCCGCCTCATCTCCCCACACCGTCAGCTCTTTGGTAGGGTCTGCCACAGTTTCTGGGAAGTGAAGGAGCCGCCACGCCGCTAAATCGGCAAAGCATGGGGAGACACCGATCAACAAGGCAACAAGCCAGAACTTCACCGCCAAGCATTGCCATGCTTCACGCCAGTTCACCAGGAGATTCCGTAGCGACACCGGGCCCCTGAAATTGGGCTGGCCTTCTCAATTCATAAGAGTCAATCCTGGACATCTTCAAGACAAGCCCACCAAACCAAGAGACATGACATTCCAAAATCGATTCAAGGACCGTGTTGCGGTCGTTACGGGAGGTGCCCAAGGCCTTGGCAAAGCCATTGCTTGGCGCATCTTAGAAGAAGGCGGGGCGATCGTTCTCTGCGACCGCGACGCTACCCTGGGTCAAGAGGTGGCGGCCTCCGCTCAAGACGCTTTCTTCAAAGATTGCGTGCACTTTCTGCCCTTGGACATCACGAATGAGTCGAGCGTGGAATCTGGCTTTGCTGAAGCACACTCAAGATTTGGAAAACTGGATATCCTCGTCAATGCTGCGGGCATTGTCGGACCCAACAATGTTCGCATCACAGAAACACCCACAGAAGGGTTTGAGGAAGTCCTTCGAGTGAATCTCACCGGCAGCTTTCTCGTGACCAAGCATATCCTACCATTCATGCAACAGGCCGACTACGGACGCGTTCTTCTCATCGCATCCATCGCTGGAAAGGAGGGCAATGCTGGCATGAGCAGCTATTCTACGAGCAAGGCCGGAGTGATTGGTTTGGTCAAAAGCGTGGGCAAAGAATTCGCCGAGTCGAACATCACGGTAAACGGCTTGGCTCCCGCCGTGATCCGCACGCAGATGGTCGAGGACATGGAGCCTGCTCAGGTTGAATACATGACTTCTCGGATTCCCATGAAGCGGTGCGGCACACTCGATGAAGTCAGCGCCCTCGCCACATGGATTGTATCCGAGGAAGCGAGCTTCAATACAGGATTCACCTTCGACCTGACTGGAGGACGAGCCGTCTACTAAGTCTAGCCCTGGAGGTAGTAGTTGTCAGGAAGTTCGAATGCATTCTCCACCCGCTGAATGTGAGGACGTTTTCCCTCGGTCAGAATCACCTCAACGACGTCAAAGCGGAAGAGCACATCCGTGCGGCTGAGGAGTCGAAGCCATTCAAGCGCACCTCGTGCGATCAGTTGCTGCTTCTGTTCGTCGACCGCTTCGATCGGGCGACCATATGCTGTCGACGTGCGCGTCTTCACTTCGACAAAAGCCAGCGTCTCGCCATGCCTGCAAACAATGTCCACCTCGCCTCCCTGCGGAGCGCGGAAGTTCCGGTGGAGCACTTTCATCATTTCCTGGCGCCGAAGGAAATGGGCAGCGAGCGCTTCGCCCCGTCGTCCGATCTCATCCTTGTCAGCCTCACCCAGCTCGACGGGAGTGGCGAGGGGATCATGCAGCCAATCGCGCCACCAGCACGCGAGCCACTCCCCACCAATTGCCTTCCAGAGACCAGCGGCGAGGTGCCATTTCTCGGAATCAACCGAATTCATGGCAAGATCATGAGACAAGAGAGAGGGCTGGCCAACGCTAAATCGATGCATCGATTGACCGCATCGCGATCTTTCGTAACGCTCCGGGTGTCATGCTGATGAAACTCTCCTTCCCATTCCTCGTACTCCTACTCTACAGCGCGAGCGTTTGGGCGCAAGGAGGTGGAGTGCAATCAGCACGAGTTCCCGTTTCAAAGGATGCCGTCATTTATGGGGAAGACCAGATCGACGAGACCACGCGAGGGAATGGCCGCGGTCAGTTTCTGCACATTGGCAATTTCCAGTTTGGTGTCTACCGCCGAGCTCTCGTCGACTTCAACTTCGATGGTATCGTCCCCCCGGGCTCCACGATCCTAAGTGCCCAGTTCGTTGTCACGCCCAGCGCCGTCACCGCCACTAGCGGTATGCTGATCTATCGAGTCGGTTCTCGGTGGGCACCAGGCACCTCCGCTCCTGTGACTCCGGAAGACGGCTACTTTGGCCGACCAGCCGAGACAGGTGACCCCACTTGGTTCTTTCGCGTCTACACAGCCGACAATCCAGCGCGTCGCCAGTCGTGGCAGCAGCCAGGGGGCGACTTTGTTCCTGATCAACCACTCGTCGCAGATTTGGGCAGCACACAAGGCGATACCGTGGTTTACACGAGCGAACAGCTCCTAGCAGATGTCCAGAGTATGATCGCTCGACCTGATCAGCACTTTGGATGGATCTTGTTAAGCGATGAAGGTAATATATCGACCGGCATCTATCAGTTTCCTAGTACAGACAATGAAGATGAAACGGTACGCCCCTATTTGGACATCACCTTTTCCGCCCCCAGCGACACCGAGAAAGTGGTGACGAACTACGACATTCTCGACACCATCGCTGGAGCAGGAGAGAAGGATGACCGGGACAATCACTGGCGGACCCGCTATGAAGGCGGCGATGCCAAAGAGGCTGAACTCTCGCAACCAGCAACCGCAGTGGCTGATACAAACGGCGTGGTCTACATCCCTGACACCTATGCGCATGCGATCCGTCGTGTAACCACGGACGGAAAGATCGAAACGATCGCGGGCACAGGCATAGCAGGTGATAACGGAGAGTCCGGAATCGCTTTAGAGATGCAGCTTAGTCGGCCAAATGGTCTCACTGTTTTAGACGACGGTAATGTTTACGTGTTAGACACTGGCAATAAACGTGTCTGCAAAGTGACTCCTGAGGGCGAGTTCACTACGGTCTTCCGTGACGAGACTGAGCCTGCACTGCGTACTGGCTATGGACTGTGGGTTGCCCAAGACACTTCTAGTATTGTCTATTCAAGCCATTCCGCGCTCAAACGTTGGACCGCCAGTGATGGCTCCATCACCATTCTCGCGAGCGGGTTTGATGAACTTGCCAACATCTCAAAGGACACGTTGACAGGAGATTTCTTGGTGACAGATATCGAAGACTCGACGGTGTGGCGCGTGCCTGAAAAAGGCGGCTCTCGCAAACAGATCGCCGGTGGCGGGATCAGCGATTCTCCTAATCGAGATGCCCTCGAAGTACGTCTTGATGGGGTGCGAGGCGTGGCAGCCGCAGGACATGGAGGCTACTTACTAACGACGGAAACTGGCGGAGATCTTTGGTACGTGGATACCAGTGGAATTGCAGACATCCTTCTCTATGGCGCTGGCCGATTCGATATTGTGGATGGCGACGGTCAGGTTCTTCGCGATCTCTACGAGAACAGTCCCGGAAACGTTATGTCCCAGCCCTTCTCAATCACCGTCGCTCCAAATGGTGACCTTCTCATGATGACCAACGTAGCCGGCGTGCTTCGTGTCATTCGCAAAGGACGCAAACCAGAAATTGTGAACACTGGTCTGAACAGAGAGGGAGATTACTCTCTAACGTGGACCAGCCAAATTCAGAGGCTCTACATCATTGAGAACAGCGATAATCTGCTAGACTGGAAAACTCGCACGGAGGTAAGCGCTACTGGCAATAGAACCTCATTCTCCACGATCATCGATGAGGATACACCACAGCAACACTTCCGCGTACGGCTTTACTATCCGTAACTGATCCCTTGCATGTAAGTCTCTGCTGAATGCGTATCCGATTTGTATCCGATAATTCTGGATTTCTGCCTTTGATTGAGATACTCTCGCTACATGGCTTTAGGAACCTCAGCGAAGGTGCGACGCGTTAAGCACCCAAGATATAAGTGGATAGTTACCTACTCGATCAACGCCATACGTCAGAAGAAATACTTCAATCGTAAGCAGGATGCTGAGGAGTTTAAAGAAGCGAGAGAAAAGGAGTCTATTGAACACGGGACTTCAGAGCTCACGGCCACGGAGAGGGCTGCGGTGCTTGATCTCCGAGATCGCTTGGCCAGTTGCGGCGGTTCCGTCAGGGAGGCGCTAGAAGCCTTCTGTGCGCAACGTGAGAGCACATCGAGATCTACCGATGTGGAATCCCTAGTGGCCGATCTCATCGCCACCAAGGAACGCGAGGGACAGTCCAAGCGCTATTTGCAAGACCTACGCTCTCGGCTTGGCCGCTTCGCCCAAGACTTCGAGGGCCGCACCATAGCCGACATCTCCGCCGAGGAGATCAGCGAGTGGCTTCATGACCTTCGAGTATCCCCGACAACAGAGACGAACTATCGCCGCCTTATCGTGCGAGCCTTTAATTTCGCCCAAGAGCGAGGCTTCGTGGAAGACAACCGTGCAGCCAAAGCAGCCAAGGTCAAAACCGCTGGAGGCGAGGTGGGAATCCTCACACCAACTCAGATGACCGCACTCCTCCTGGCTGCTGATGAGTCCCTTGTCCCCGCTTTAGCGATTGGGGCCTTTGCTGGACTGCGTCGTGCAGAGATAGAACGTCTCGACTGGTCCGAGATTGATCTGGATTCCAATTTCATCGAGGTGACCGCAGCGAAGTCTAAGAGCGCTACTCGTCGCCTTGTCGAGATCTTGCCCAACCTCCGCGCGTGGCTTCTACCGCATCGCAAGCTCGCAGGGAAGGTCGATCCTCCAGCCTCAAGGGAGAGGGCCAAGGAAGCGAGAGAGAGAGCAGGGATCAACGATTGGCCAAGCAACGCTTTGAGGCATTCGTACGCATCCTATCACCTAGCCGAGCTCAAGGATTCGGCACGTCTCGCGCTTGAGTTAGGGCACACAAACAGTGCTCTCATATTCCAACACTATCGCGAGTTGGTGAAGCCAAAGGACGCCGCCCGGTGGTGGGCTGTCATGCCAGGCCAAGCTGAGGACAAGACCGTCGCCATCGCTTAGATTCTTGCGCGCTCCGGGAGAATGCGGGCACCGTTCGAGGGGGGCTTCAAGCACTCTGTGCACAACGATAGAGCGCTGTAAACTCTATCGCCAAAGACAAAACCAATGCGATCACTTAGCGAACTCATAAGTTGGCTTCAAAGGATGAGATGATCGCTCTTACCTCCCGACAAAAGTCTTCGATGGGCTTGAAGTCTCTCAGAACGACGCCCGCAAGTTTGGGGGGCATTAGGGTCACCTCCGGAAGTGCCTCCTTGTATGCTCGGAACGGTCGAATAATCGTCTGCGCTGTCGGTTTCAGAAAGATGTCCCGAAGGATGTCCTCTGGCAACTGTTGATACTGGCTTCGGATAGCATCAAACCAGCTGCCTGCGGAACGGCTTGTCTCTCTTTCCTTGAGAGGCCGACCCCGACTCGTTTTGTTTCTAATCAGCCATTCGACATCATCGCACCTCACAAGACCATGGGAATCTTTCTTCAATTTCCCTTCGTGAATCCATTTATAAAGCGCGCTCTGAGAGACTGCAGACGCCTTAGCTGCCTGTTGAACCTTCAGCTTTTGACCTCCCTCAAAGTGGCCGTTCTTGTCCCGTTCTAGGTAGTCATAGCCTCGCGACTTACCATACCCTAACTCTATTAGATCTTTTAACGAATCGGTATCGATTCTGAAAGGCTTGGTTTGCACCACATCCAAAATTTCGACACGAATCCATTTGTAGATCGTCCGAATGTGACAATCCGCCAGCATAGCTGCCTGTCTAGGCGAGCACCAGGTCAGGCCTAGTTCTTTGTCGAAACAGTCTGGAGCTAGCTCAGCATTCGCCTCTTGAGTTGTGCTCTTGTCTATAAAGATTTCAGCTTCAAGGGGTGAGATGATCGTTTTTAGCTCCCGACAATAGTCTTCGATGGGCTTGAGGTCTCTCAGAACGGCACCCGCACACTCTAGGGTCATCTCCGGAAGTGCCTCCTTGTATGCTCGGAACCGTCGAATAGTCGAACCCGATCCCGGTATCGGAGGGGTGTCGGCTTCGGCTGGCGATACACCGGACTGATACTGTAACGTCTCTGCAGTGCTGCCTACGGAATGGCTTGTCGTCCTTTCCTTGAGAGGTCGACCCCGACTCGTTTTGTTTCCAATCAGCCGTTCAACATCATAGCGTCTCACAAGACCATGGGAATCTTTCTTTAATTTGCCTTCGCGAATCCATTTATAAAGCGCGCTCCGAGAGACTCCTAAATCCTTAGCGGCCTGTTGAACTTTCACCATCTCACTCCAAAAGCGGTCACCAGCACACGCTTCTAGAGTTGGGCCCTTGTTCATAAAGATTCCATAAATAACTAGCCAGAATAGTCTGGAATACAAGAATATAGAGGCCGTTTCTGGGCCGCAATGCCCCCCCGGTGAAGAAGCTATATGTTTATCACCGAAAATAGCGAAACTGGTCATCCCTTGGGACGCCGCATAACCAACAAGAAAGGGGTGGCCCTTCACTGCCTCGTCACACCCCGCTGCATCGACCTTTGGCGAACAGAGAGAGCCTTTCCTACGATCAAGATAGGGAAAGTGACAAGATTCTGTCTCTACGAGGTCGACAAATGGCTCGAAGATAACCGCGAGACACCCACTACAGACTAACAAAAGAAGCCGCCCTGATGAGCGGCTTCCCTTTACAGGCGTAGACAGCCAAAGTGTAAAGGGTTAGTCAGGCAAGTCAAGCGGTGGCACTGCCACTATGTATTATTCACAAGACGAGATCGACCGAATCAAATCGGAGAACCCACCAATCGACATAGCTATCCGGCATCGGCTAGAACCCAAACGGCAAGGCCTTAACTGGGTAACACATTGCCCATTCCATGCAGAGAACTCGCCATCATTCACAATCGAGGCTGATCATTGTCACTGCTACGGATGCGGAAAGCACATTCGCGACAGTATCGCCTTCGAGGCTGAACTCTCAGGTATCGATTTCCCGACAGCATGCAAACGCCTTGGAGGCAACGAGACACCTCAGGAGGCCGCCACGCGTCGCCAGAGAACAGAGGATCGACGCCAGCGTCAACAGCTGACCGAGGCTGAAAGACATCGTGAGAAGAAAGCCCAGCGCGCCTCTTGGCCCAAGTTCTACCTTGGGCAGACCCACGATCTTCAAGAAGTGGCGACCTTGCGCGGCATCGGCTATGCCGGGCCATGGCTAGCACAAGAGCTAGGCCACCTTCGCTTCGCCCGATGGCGCAATCAACTAGCATGGATCATAGGCGACCGTTCTGCAGTCGCTGCCAGAAGGCTGGATGGGCAACTTTGGGAGCATGGGGTGCCACACAAAAGCGACACTCTACCAGGGAGCGAAAAGCATCCCATCGGCCTGACGAATTCGTCATTGCCTGTCATCCTCATTGAAGGAGAGGCTGACTACTTGGCGACGTTGGCGAGGTTGTGGCAACAAGGCTGTCACGAGGACTGGCAAGCCGTTTGCATGCTCGGGGCAAGCGCTCGTCTCGGGCAGCATGCAAAGCTCTTAAAGGGCCGCGAGGTCATCATCTACGCGCACGGGGAAGACGCCGGACAGTCCGCCGCTGATCGCTGGAAAGAGGAAGCGTCCAACGCCGGGGCCAAGTCGGTCACCATTTACGGCCTAACCGATGGCCAGGATATCAACGATCTCACACGAGAGGAGACGGCATGAGCGGCATGAGCCATGATCCTCTCCGACTTGGAGTGAAGCCAATCACAAAACAGCGCGTCACGGCGTCATCCTACTATGACTCGTCCCGAAAAGAGTATCTTGTAAAGAACTCTGGGGGCCGGTGGCTCGCTCTCAACGAGACCCAATTCAAACGGAAACTTCGAGCCGAAGGGAAGTCACCCAAGGTTCCGGGTGGCGTAGATGGCGTGCATATATCACCCGTGGAAGCAGAGCTACTCCGCATTCAAGATGAGGACGATGTCTCTTTCGCGGGCGTGGTCGCTGGTCATCGAGAGGGATTCTATGAACAGAACGGCACTCGGTTTTTAGTTACAGATTCACCAAATCTGATCGAACCAAGTGCTGGGAGCTGGCCAGTCCTTCACGCCTTCTTGAACGGCCTTCTTGGCGGAGACGAGGAGCAGCTGTCAGTATTCAAGGCTTGGGTGAAATTCGCAGTCAAGGCCGTCCGCTCATCCAATCGGCAACCCGGGCAAGCGCTGGTTTTGGCCGGTCCAGCAGGTTGCGGAAAGTCGCTCCTTCAAGGCCTGATCACCGAGATTCTTGGAGGACGCAGCGCGAAAGCTGCCTTGTTTCTGACCGGCCGAACAGACTTCAATGCTGAACTCTTTGGGGCAGAGCACCTAATTCTTGAGGACGAGTTTATGAGCACCAAGATCGCCGATAGAGTAAAGCTAGGAGCTGGGATCAAAGGACTAACTGTGAACGAACTTCACCCTTGCCACCGCAAGGGATCGACCATCGTGAACTTGCGCCCTCTTTGGAGAGTTTCCGTCAGTGTAAACGACGATCCCGAGGCGCTCCTAGTGTTGCCACCAATGGACGACCATGTTGAGGACAAGTTCATCCTCTTGCGCTGCATTGGAGCAGAGTTCCCTATGCCAACGACCACGGCGGAAGAGCAGCGAGCCTTCAGGGGGACCTTGACCAAGGAGCTACCCGCTTTCCTGGATGAACTCGAACGCTTCGAGGTTCCTAGCCACCTAAGTTCCTCACGATACGGAGTAGCGTCTTATCACAACCCACAACTTGCCGAAGATCTAGCTTCCCTCTCACCAGAGTCACAACTACTTGAGTTGATCGATGCTGCCGGAAACAGCTTGTTTGGCGTTGATGAAAGATGGCAGGGAACCGCTGCCGAACTGAGAGTGGAGCTTCTAAGTTTACCATCAACTCAACGAGACGCCAGGTCTTTACTCGAGTGGAAGAATGCGGCTGGCACCTACCTGGGACGCCTCGCAAAGAAGCACCCTAAGCGAGTCCAACACCGGAGGACCGCAGAGCTTCGAGCTTGGATCATCCACCGGAACCCAATGACGCCATGACGCAGAGAAACCAAGTTCACACCAATGCCCCCCCCCCGGTAAGGAATCTTTCTCTTCGAGGGCGCAGGCGTGCAGGTTCCCGCTGATCCAGATATTTCGCGGGTGGCTGTTTTTTTGACTTGGCGGACTCAACACAAGCTGTCCGCCCGTGTCCAGGGCGTGTCATGCGGCCCAATCGGCACAGAGCAAGTTGGCTTGCTCCAGCACCAACTTGGTTGCTTCCTCCCGCAAGTCAGGGGGGAAGCCGTGCTTATTGAGGATGCGCCGCACCATCACGCGGATCTTGGCTCGGGCGCTTTCCCTTTCCGTCCAATCGATCGTGACTGTTGAGGAGGTGGGGGCTATGTATGCAACATTCGGGCGGGAGGTGTGGCAACGGTTGATCAGTTTGGGCTCGAAGGTGGGGCGGACGGTGGCCGAACAACGACGCCTTAAGGCCGCGATTGATGAAGAGACATACAAGGCGCTGAAGGCTATTCATGATTACCAACACAAAGCCGCTGCCGAGTAGAATAGGATAAGATCTGGTGCCAATATCTTTGCATGGCTACCCTCACTGATGCTGACATCGCAGCCCTGACGATACAGGCCCGAATGGGCTACACACTCGAGCAGGCGATAGATGTTTTCCCGAAAGCTCACATTGATTGCATAGCTGATCCTTGATGACTCCTCAACACATCCCTGCTGACTTGATAGGGCGATATTCCAGGGCTCTTGAAACAACAACACACACGGCCTCTGCGAGTATACAGCCTTGATTCCCAGGGATTAGGTATATTCAGAGAGGCGAATTTGAGGGCTATTCAAGGGGGTATCCATCACGAACACCCCTTCGATAGTGGGGTCGTCATGCATCAAACACTCACGAGACTAACATTAAGTAATCTTTTGTGAAATGATAGTTCTGAGTGGGTTCCCGGTAGCGTAGATCTATCAAAATCGCTAAACGAAGCCACTGCAAGCGCTTACTCTTTGAAAGCAAGACAGGCTATTGAGTCGTTATGCTATCCGAAGGTAGTCAGTGCTATCTAGCAGTGTCGGAACTCTGAGCGCTGATAGGTTTAGCGGAAACTTAACACAATGGTTATCATGCAAAGTTGCTAACGCGCAGTCAGAGACTGCGCGAGGCTGAATCTGACACCTGGAGCGGTGTCAGCAGCACTAAATTGTTATGCATGGAATTATGTATCAGGCATGTTCCTGTCGATTGTCTCTACATCTCGGAGAAGATCCAGAGAATCGACGCAATCGAGATGACTAACGCGATCAAGCCAATAGCAACTAAAGCTCCAGCTAGTAATTTCTTGAATCTCCCCACCTTTCTCTTTTTTCGAGAACTCAGCCATATATCAAACCGCAGCAAAAGCCCGACAGAAAGGATCACCAACGATATCAGGCCGACCACCACAGAAGGAAGAAAAATTAAACCCATTTGGAATATTTTAGATTTTTGCTCTGTGTGTGGGCCTCTTCACGCGCTAAGATCTGCTTCTGTCTGACACACATTGTTTTGACCCTGTGCCGGATTTTGAATGGCTTCCGTAGACACTCACAGGCCGCTGGTCCTCCAAAGCCTGTCTCTTTTAGGGCCGTGTTTGGTGTCGTCGCGATTTCAATGTCCATTATCTATTCTCATCTTCATGGTTATCTGGCGGAGCGGTAGCGGGATTGTCAGCGCCGTCTTGTTCTGCATTGCGCCGAACGACGACGATGGTTAGGTGCTTCTTCGGATTAGACTCAAACTGTTTCTGCACCAGACTAAGACCAATATAAACTCCAGGGAAATCAGGACTAGAGAAAGAGCTTCGTCCCAGCGTGGCCAATCCAGACGGGTCGCTGATCGTGTGAAAGATTCCCCTGATTGTGATGCCCTTCTTTCTTTCCTTAGCGACCACCACAGTTTCCTTCCATCCCTCGCCGAGAAACTTTCGAAAGCTCTTCGTCAAAACTGCGAATTCTGAATCGATGGCGTATACATAGTTCTCCCAGTAATCGTCTCCAATGTGTCTAATAAGCGTCTCTTTAGGGAAAGCTCTCGACATATCAGGAAACTTCTCCAAGTCATCGGCAACCAATCCTGCGTTGAGTAACAATAGTGTTACAGTTAGTATGATTAGGGTTTTCATGCTGATTAGTCTTGCATAACGTCGATGCTCTCTGGACCCCGGCTGGCGGAGAACTTCGATTGCGTGTTGAGTGTTGTAGTTAGAGTAAATCATTTCAACTCAGAAAGGAGCCGGGGTTCAGAGCAGCAAATTGTTCGCCCAATTGTGCTTCTACTACGATCCCAGCAAGAACGCGAGTCCCAAAAACACATAGAATGATAGTCCTACGCCAACTCCTAAGGTAAGCATAACAAATGACCAACTCGACACCCGAGGACCATATTTTGTCTTCCAAATTGCCGTAAGCGAACTCAAGCAGAGTGGTAGAAAGGCAATCAATCCGGTTAACGCAAATATGGGGCTCAAATGGTCTGGCCAAATCTCAAGCACTACGGACGGAGCAACCGCGAGTGCAGCAAGAAGTGCCAGGACGCAACTCCAAAGGTTGCGGAACCGGTTGATCAGCACATGCGCCACCTCTACGAGGAATCCGGTGACCGGCAACGCGTTAGACCACTCAATATCTATACCGCGCACATAAAAGTAGGTCGCCAAGTTCCCCAAGACGAAAACTGTTAATCCGAGCACGCCGATCTTTTTCACGTTTTTTCTGGGACTAACATCCAAGCGCAGTCACTGCCTGCCGAGGGCGCGCTCCAACTTCTGCGTTGATGGTTGAATGGTCATGAGGGATTGAACTCGAGTCGAGTCAGGCGTTAGGATCGACGCCTTGTTCGCCATTTCTACGCCGATGGGAAATAGGCTCCAACTGTAAAGAATGCCAAAACCGACAGGCAGAGAGAAGCTGTCGCTGCAAGAATATGTGTTAGGGGTCTCTCTTTAACTACGCACACGATGATCCAGATCAGGGATCCCAGTCCACTGGTTGCGGTTAGCAAAAGAAATAGAGGCCAAAGACCCACCCATGTAGACCAGACATCCATTCTTGATGGACTGCCCACATTGTATTGGACAGTGGTCGCCCCGCCAACGATTAGGAATAGGTATGCCATCGTCGCCGCCACCACCACTGGTACGCCTCCACTGAAAACGAATTTTGCACAAGGGTGCAGAGCATTGTCGCTTTGTGATTCTCGATCTCTCAGCTCACGAAAGATCGCAATGCCAGCAAATACAACGTATCCTAGACTCGTGAGGATGAAGGTCGGTAGGAGCATTTTATGGCGAACGTTTTATATGCACAGTAGGTTGTATATCCCGGAATTCAAACGATGGCGCAATTTGGTAACCATCAACGAGTTGCCAAGATTACACTCACAGAACAACCTCGAATTCTTCCAAGGTTAGGACCTAGCGAATGGCTCACGCTGAGGCAACAGCCAAGGAAAATCACTACTAGCACCGCCCAGAAAGCCCTAAACCACTGACAATCAATAACCTAACACAATGGTTATCATGTGAAATCGGAGAGTTAGAACGTCTCTGACCAGTGGCCACTCTCAGAGAGAGGACTTTGGTCTCGTGGTTGGTGTTGTCGTTAGAAATCATCTGCAGAAACTCGAACCATGAGAGTGGTCAACTGCGTCAATTTGTTCTGCAATCTTGGTTCGTGGTCTCCTGCCGGTTCGCCTGCGATCTACAGAGAACCGTAAGCCAGTGCAAGGGCTTTTGTGGTCTGATAGGGATTTCGTGGTCCCGAAGGGCTTGTGGCTTCGAGGGCCTAATACGCTTGGCTTTTCACGGTGGCTACCGGAAGTGCGCGATCTGGAAGGCCTCGGCTTGGTAGTTTGAGAGTCTAGCTCGGCCAACCGCGCTCGGGTTGCTGCACCACGAGGATTTGCCCATCGGCTTTCATGATGACCGGGTGCCCGCTTTTAGCATGAATGGCCGTGACGCCGCCGTGAGGCCCCTGGCCGCTGCCATCGTCAGCACTGCATTGGAAATCAAAGTCCTTCCCCCGCTGAGCTGCGCCGTCCCCTCGCAGTTCCTGCTCGAGGATCAGCACAAAGGCACCCGTGGCTTTGTGCTGCAACGAATAGAATCCGCGATGGTCCTGGGCCTCCGCGTGGCCAAGAGAGACCATAGGGTCTAGGAGGTAGCGTCCCGTCCAGAGGTTCTCGAAGAACGGTAGAAAGGCCTGAATCTCTGCCGAGTTCAACTTCCGACCGCCGATCCCGACGGGCTCCGCCGACGGCTTGGGCTTGGGCTTGTAGAGCTTATAAAGCACATCTTCAAAACTCTTCACGATCATCGGTGCTACGAGGCCTTCTTGGAACCATTCAACCATTTTCAATCGCGCGAACATCTGAGCCTCCCTCCCAAAAACATGCGAATCTGAGCTGCTCCTAAATCAAGATTCACCCGACTGTGGGACAGGTTCTATCTAGCCCGCATATCTCATACATTTTGAGCAAGCTTGGTGTTGAGAATGGCTAACAACATGTCAGCCATTGAGTTAGCAAAACCAAAACTCAACACCAAGCTTTGACAGACTG
>Ga0213868_10000322_pt1 | contig 45513 bp, 33 predicted proteins | sample PICome_9_FD_160087 | JGI IMG/M metagenome (GOLD analysis project Ga0213868, IMG submission 160087) | Coastal seawater microbial communities near Pivers Island, North Carolina, United States - PICO127 | ecosystem: Environmental > Aquatic > Marine > Coastal | place: USA: North Carolina...
GTCCCTCTGTGTCCATATTCTGCTGTAACGGCATAACCTCATCCTCGGTCATAACTGGCCGTTCGACATCCGAATACCAGAAGGTAGAAGTTACTGATGACGCCTTCGGTCTTCGTTTCAGTACTTCTGGATCGAGATAATGGTCAATCCTTCGTTCGTTTGCCTCCATCTTTGATTGTTTTGTTGGGGGAGTGCTGAAGAGGGATGTGCTGCTACTTGTCGATCGGAATGGAAATGTGGGCATTCCACCCAAGATTACGCTATGGGGATGACATGATTGTAAAGTCAATAATGTTTGTAATGATAGTATCATATTTCTTTAGATACGCGAGATAAATTGATATGGGGGTTGTTTAAAAAGTATTTGGATGTTGCGTTGAGAATGTTGAATGAATGGTGAATGGTGAATGGTGAATGCTTGTCGTGGTTCAGCGTTCTTGCTCTCATAGTAATTAAATGACATAAAATATACGCTTAACCCTAACCCTAAAAAAGTAAGAGAAGCCCAGAAGGTCCATGTTCTCTCACAACTCACAAATCACAAAAAACAAGAACCCGAATCTTTTCAATGAAACTGAAGTATTATCTGTTGCTAATACCAGAGTTTATTCATATTGTATCATCGAATAACTCAAATTTACAAACGAAAATAATCAATGGCGTAGCTGTCTCAAATGGTAAGATATTTCAATTTTTGTGATTTTTTATTTTTATAAAAGGTAGATTGTCACGCCGCATCTATTATGTGCAAAGTTTGTCTCTAATATCATGTTCCTTCAAAGGCACATATCCATGGTTCGTTTCTCTGGGCGATAAATGCGGAGGGATGTTGGTGCATCCGGAATTTGTCCTTTCTGCTGGTCACTGTGAATCAGCACTCTTAGTCAGTGACGAGGTACAGATTGGACAACTCTGCAAAAATCAAATTGACAATTGTGGACAACGAAGGGAAACGAGAAAGGTGAAAAGTATCGTTTTGCATCCATTTTATGATACCGTTTTTAGGACGGTCCCCTCGTATGATTACATGCTCTTGCATTTAGAGAAACCGTCATCTATTGATCCAGTGCAATATGACGATGGAAGTTTCTCTTCTCAGTATGGATCAAGAAAGTCACTCAAAACATTCGGATTTGGTTACACGATTTATGACGATAATGAGCCATCAGTTGCATCAAATCATCTCATGGAAACTTCACTTAACTACGTCACACAGTCAGAATGCAGACACGATTTTGAGGATGACTTGATAACTTCTTCCATGATGTGCGCTTACGCCGACGGAACTGATGCTTGTAAAGGAGATTCTGGAGGCCAACTATATGACAAGGAAGCCAATGTGGTTGTTGGTATTGTTTCCTGGGGTTATGGGTGTGCTCAAAAGGTGCCAGGTGTTTACAGTAGAATAAGCTATGAATACGAATGGATTCGACAGACAATATGCCTTAATAGTGTACCAGACCTACTTAAGACCGGCATACTGTTTCGGATTGCCCACATTGATGCCGACAATAAGTCCAGCGCCGACTGTGACACCCTCAACTTGTAGTGGTACAAATGCAGTTCTTGATGTTCACACAGACAGCTTTAATTTAGAAACATCTTGGTATCTTTACGATATGGAGACGCATCGATTGGTACAGAGTGTAACTGAGTATGAAGAGCCAAATCAATTAATATCACATGATATATGTCTCCCATATGGCAGGTGCTTCAATTTTATCATTTCAGATTCGCGCGGTGATGGTTTTTCGATACCAGGTGGGTACCAAATGATTGCTGACAACATTACTCTATTTGCTGGAAATGACTTCGAATATGGAAACTACGACTATTGGTTCTTGTGAAAGTTGCAATCCATTTCAAGTAGATCTTTCGATTGAAACAGGAAACAGGGCAAACAAGACATTTTGGATCATAAGAGACGCTCAGTCGAGAAATGTTTATTACAGTGGAGGGCTCGAAATGTACTACAAAGACTATACCAGCTACAAGCTAAAATACAACCTTTGTCGAAAGAAGTGCTATCAATTCGAAGTCTATGGTGATGCCGGTTTAGAATATATGGAAACAGTGTTGAATAGTCCCTTCGGAACATTCCGGTCGTCTAAAACCGGTTTCGTCGACTTCTTCGTGTTTGGCGGGTCGTGTGATTGCGCAGACGATGAAATGAGGGTCTCCATGGTTGCAATTATTGAAGGTGACTCTAAATTGTTATGGGACATATTTGATTTAATGTCGAATAAAGCTGCGATGATCGGCTTCTTCGAATCAGCATCGTCTACAGTATTTTGTCTTCCGAAGAAATGCTATAAACTTTCTGTCCATGATACAAATGAGTTGGAGGCATCAGGAGACAAAGCTTTAAAAAGACTCGTTCCAGAATGATTTTTTCCATCGATGGAAAAGAAACCGTTGAGATTGATAATCAGCGCATCATAGAGTATTTTGGCTATTGTGATATCGATAATGGAAGTGGTAATCGGAACGATACACGCGGTATCTTGATGATAACTTTCTGTGTGTTCATCGCTCAACTCTTGTTGTAAGATTTTCAAACATATCACAGTTTTAAAAAAGAAGTAATTATGTAATATTTATAAAAAATCCCCTAAACCCTCTTCGCTTTAGGCATCATTAATATCAAAGAACCACTGGCAACCATAACATAAATTGATACCATTACTTGCATCCGCTTCGCTGGTACAGATAGAATCAGAATCAGCCCGATTTCTCCGTTTGGTTTTCTGAACAGCTTCTTTGCTTCGATAACTGCATCTGCTATCATCGTCTGCGTGATAAGTATCAAAACCGGCTGGTTCCGCATTTTTGTCGTTTATTTCTTTGTGTGTACTTTCTGTTGCAACTAAAGCATTTTTTTCATTCTCAATCTCATTCTTTATCTCCCTCGCATTTCGATTCAGCACTATCAATGAAGCCATTTCATCAGATGAATACTTTGCCGGGTGCATCTTGTATATTTTAATCACTTTCATGAAACAGTCTTCTGCTTCTTTTGCAAGTATTTCTTTCATGGCACGTTCATTCGTTGATCTGCATTGGCTTAAAAGTATCTTACCTTTAATGACAAAAGATTGCATCACTTCGGTATCAATACTATCTTCTGAATATTGCGAGATAATGTAATTCAACATTCTCAATGCTTTTTCGTTGTCGTTTGCAGTGAAAGATAAAGCATACACATACGAATTTACTACTTTCACGTTGAGGCTTACATCGTCTGGGAAATATCGTTCAGCACGATTAATGACATGCTTATGAGCTAAAAGTGCTCCATCAATGTCGTTTGCATTTTCGCAGCAATTGGCGATAGATGTCATGACTTCAATGATTTTTTTACCTAAATGGTTCACATTCTCCTTTTTTGCCTTTTGATCCCTATATAGACTCTCATATATTTCTTGTGCACACGTAAAATGCCGGATGATTTCTTTGGTGTCTTCATCCCTGGAAACAATCGCTGCAAGTCTAACATGAGCATCTGCAATACTTTCGTCAACAAAACCAGATTGGTTGGCCTTGTAAATTGCGGTTGCATAACGCGTTTTAGCAGCATCGTAGCTCTCTTTATTAAAACTGAAAAGAAGGTTTTTCACATAAAATCATGGTCAGATGGAATAGAAGAAGTAAATGTTTCCTGTCATACAAATGATTTCTGACTTACTATGAATCTCCATACCGTAAAAGTTCATCCACTGTAGCGTTCCTATATGCCATTTTCAGTTCTGTCCATTTATCTCCTCGTTGTTCATCTTTGCTTAAAATTGATGCTATAGTAGACGGGCGTACTGGTGGAATTCTTGCAGTCGCAGGATCATTCTTATTCATTTCTCTGAATTCTACGTATTTGTGCGTGTTTTCGGATTCACCTTTAGACTCAATCGGAATTTCAGAGGAGTACACATTATATGACGTTGACAAGGCTGAGTGGTTGGTTGATGCCCGTTGAGGCAATGACCTTCCAGGTAATTGTGAATGGTGTGTTGACGCTCTTTGTTGAGGAGATTCTCTTGTAGGTGATCGAGAATGTTGTGTTGATACTCGTTCAGGTGATTCCCTTCGAGTGGGTGACCACGATCGATTATGCAACTCGGCATTAGGTTTAGATTGCTGAGACTTTAATCTATCAGGAGGAGGGTTGGTCTCGTTATATGGTGCTTTAGTGCTGTACGGTCTTTCATCAATGCCAAAAGTGGACTTTTGATATTGTGCTCGCGTTTCTCGAAAGTCAAACAAGGAATCTACCGAATCTTCCCTGCTATCTGCACTGTCAATCATATCTCCGAACGGATTAGATTCATTTTGGGCTGATAATGCTCTTCGTGTTTCATGTTCATTATCAATCTTATCAATCATCCATTTCATGTCTTTGGGTTTGGGTTTCGAAGCTGCACTTAGAACATGCTTCCGAGCTTCTAACTTTTGTTTAATGAAGGCGTCTCTAGTCTTCATTGAAAATTCTATATTTCGTGTGAAAAGAGTATATCTTTGTTTGTGTTATGCATCACCGAGAGCCACGTAGTAGAAAATGTGAGGGAAAAATAGTCGTCCGTTGAATGTCGAAAAAATGAAAAATTGGTGTCCAGTAGAGACGTTGGGGTTTTCAGTTGGATTATTCCTTGGTGTTATGTTTTCAAGAGACGACAAAACGACTACCGACTACGTAAAAAAGCAGAACACAAAAGTACATCAGATACAGACAGTTACCAACAACAAGGATAAGAAGAAAGAAGGCCGTTGATATTATCAAGTAGAATTATTGCAGTTAACATATTGAAAATGATTTCTGATAATACAAAAATTGGAACTGGGCTACTTATAACAGTAAGTTGTGTCTTCGAATCTCTTCAGTATGGAATATCTGGTGTTCCATGTTTCTATTTCTTTTCTCTCGTGACTTAATGGTTTTTCATTGAATCATCACAAAGGGTTGCCTGTGTTTAGCTCTTGGGGTGATTTTTCTTTTTGATTCTGCCTTACTCGCGTTAGGGGATATTCTTTTTCTATCTGGGTTGACAATGACGATTGGGGTTTCTCGAACGATCCGATTCTTTACTAGAAAGGACCGAGTACGTGGAATCGCAGCGTTCTTCGGTGGAATATTTCTTGTCATGTGTCGATGGGGTATGACAGGTATGATTCTGCAAGTTTATGGTATCGTCAATCTATTTGGACAATTCTTTCCGATTGCTGCGGAGTCTATGAAAGCTCTACCAGTAATTGGGCCTCTATTTTCAACGCCATCAGTTGATAGCTTTTTTAAGAGTTTTGGTAGTACCGGTTCTAGAAGTACACGGTTACCTCCAGTCTAATATAGAACTACAATAAAAATGTACTACCTCCAGTCTAATATAGAATTACAATAATATTTAGAACAAATCTCTTGACAGCATGAGAACAAAAAATGCTTTACATACCATACATCATCATATTTTGTGCTCGTGAGATAATATGAATATTCCTCCTAGCGTAAAGAGTGCTGATATGATCCAACCAGAGACGTTCTGAAATCCGCGAATCTCTCTAAACCATGCAATACCCAAGATACCACTAACAACCATTTGACTTTGAACTATCGACATTCCAATGCTCTCTCCGAGAACACTGACGGTGTATATTTGTCCAATATTCCCTATAGACCACAGAACACCCGAAAAGACGCCCAAATGACCAATTTTATCGAAATACATGGATGGCAATAGATCATATCCTGATCTAAATGATTTTGTATGGTAGGAATGTTTTAAAAAGAGCAATATCCATCCTGTCAATGTGACAATTGCTGCTCCTACTGCGAAAGAGAGAACGTAGTTTAAACCTTTGTCGCTGTGTAGGTAGAAATTTAAATCAGAATCTGTCATTTCATCAATCAGCAAATGGTTTCCCATTATGTAATTGTAACTTACACGGAATAATGCATGGGTACCAAGTTGCTCCCTCCAAGAAGTCCATCACATGCTGCACCGATAATACCCATCTGACGCCTACTGAAGGGAATACCTAGTAAATGAATTGTTTCTTCACCACGAAGGTTTTCATGTTCACGTGTGACTTCATTTTCATCGGGAAGTAAAACATTTTCCTCAGCCTCGGCTTGTTCTATAAGTCTCTCAGTCAGATCACTATCTAATCCCAAGGCATTAGCATTACTCGTTGATAATTCTTCTTCATTGGATGTATTCGATAAATCGTTAGGAGAAGAGTAAAATGTCATTCCTATGAATCCCCCTAGTAGTATTACTAATCCGAATAAAGTATATGGTATAGATTTCACCTTTTCTCCAAACACAGCAACACCCCACATGAAGGAAATCAGAACTGTAACACAGCTCCAAGTTCCAACACTTCTGGCCAAGCCTGCATTTCGTATTCCGAATATACCACAGACGCCACCTGACACCCACAATAAACCTGATACCAGACCCATTGGAGATACTTCACATCTCTCGCCAAGGAACAGTAACATCCACGAAGTAATAAAACACATTCCAGTCTTGTATGTTTGAAGAACAAAAGGGTCAGGGTTGCACATGTTCACTGAGTGACATTTCAGTGGAGCTCCAAAACTACCCGATGCTATTATCCCACATACAATCCCTAAGATTGTGCAACTTTGACCACAAGAATTCATGACGTGTTATGAAAGATCAAAGATCAAAATGAACATCGATCATGAATGAATATGAGTATTGAGTATGCATGATGAATGAAAATGTGAATAAAAACATGACATAGTAAAGTAAAACCCTAAACAATTAGAGTACTAACATTCCTTTCTGTCCGTAGTTTCGAAAAAAGATTTTTTGGTTCTCGGTTCTCGGTTCTCGGTTCATTGTTCATTGCTCATTTGTTTCTGTTACATTCGATATTCGATAACTCATAATAGGTTCACTGAAGCAAATTGATGATTCCCAACATGACCACTATTTCAGATGTTTTTCATGCTGCTGCAGATTTGGTTCAATCTTCGGAACCTGGCGGGACGTCATCTAATGAAACGAAGCTGAAACTCTATGGATTGTACAAACGTTGCACCGTTGGAAGGGCGGAAGAAAATTCTACCGAGCCAGCGAGATGGAACGTAGTTGCTCATAGAAAGTATATGGCTTGGAAAGAATGCGATTCTTTGTTACAAGAAGATGCCATGTTAACGTATGTCGAAACTGTAGCTGGTTTAGATGGTCCTGTTGGAGATCAATGTCGCTCTTTAATGGATACGTATTTTCAACGAAACAGAAATATGACAGAGAAAATTCAGTCATCTGAAGGAGTTGATAGAGGTTTAAATGAAATAGATTGCATGGAAAAGAAGAAGAAAAGTATATTTGAAAAATACACAGGCATCCAGTCTTTTGTTCCTCGTGGTCAACTGGATATATCATACTTTGATTTGTTCCATGCATTAGTGGAATGCTTAAAGTCGACAATACCTTTCCTCGAGGCGCCTGTTCTCAAACAGCTCCGACTAGAGAAATCCATTGCTGAATCTTGGGGTGCATTACCCAGTTCCAAAGTTCATGTAGGATTAAGTGTTCGGTCATTGTTAGATCTTTACCTCTCGGCTAAGTCATATCCCAGAGGATCGGAAGTAATAGTGGTGCCTCCCATAGGAATTGAGGGTATGATGGATGTTCTTCATTATCATGGTATAAAGATCGTTCCTGTCGACATTGATGATTATGATGATCAACGCGGTCCGGTAATTTCTGTCAATTTAGATAGGGTCAAGGGGAAAATGAGTGAAAATACTGTTGCGATCTTGGTAGTCCATCCATTTGGTTTAATATGCACAAGCGATGATGAAATGAAATTGCTCCGATTACTCTGTGACAGCTATTCAGACCAACGACGTATTGAAATATGGGAAGACTGTGCTGAGTGCTTTTCAGGGGGGTATATATACCATGGCAGTCCATATGCAAACGTACAATTCTTCTCATTTGGGATCATAAAGACGAGCACTGCACTTGGAGGTGGAATTTGTGTCTTGAATCAGACACAAAGTTTAGATGTTGAATCGATTTCAGATAAAATGAGACGAGTACAGCTCACAACATATGATCAGCAGACTCGAGGGGAGTACTTGTCAAAAATTTTGAAAGCTTTTACGTTGCACATTTTCTCAAAAAATTATATACTGTTAGGAGTTTTAATTTGGATCTTCCAATGTTTCCGAATCGATTATGATACTACAATCACTGCAGCAGTAAAAGGGTTCCCTACCTGTCCATCCGTTGAAGACGAAATGAAGGGAGATTCTTTTATATTATGCCGAGCGACTCGTTTAATTCGGCGCCTTCGAAAGCGACCTCATCCTGCTTTGATGTCCTTATTGCTTAGGAGAATTCATAACTTTGAACAAACAAAAGCAATTGTTAAGAGAAGAATACTTCGGTGCACAAAGTTGAAAAATATGTTACACCGATATGATCCGACTGTGATAGTTCCCAATGGACATGACAGATCACGGCATTTATTTTGGTTGTTTCCGTTTATGACGAAAGACCCGAACAAACTTTCCAAACGATTACAAAGCCTTGGTTTTGATATTCCAAGAGGTACATCACAACTATCTTGTGTGACATCTTTCATAGAAGACCCCCAATCTGTTCACTCGTGTCCAAATACTGAACGCATGATGTCTCAAATTCTGTATTTACCCATTGCAAGTATCCCTTTTAATGATTCTGAAATTGCCAATTTAGTTTCTATTCTGAAAGTATCTCGTTTTGAGCGCCATGAGAAGTCTCGCATCCGTGGAATTTTGCGACCGATGTACGCACTTCCAATCATTTTGTTATTCGGAGGAAGATACGTAGATATCCCACTGATTTCCATAGTTTTCGGTCTCGGAGTATATTTGGCCAAGATGGTTATATTGAGTCTCATGATGATACTACTAATTCTCTATGTGATGAGAATAACGTTGGGACAGCATTACCTTCGTTCAACTGCGTATGCAAAATATAATTCTATTTTCAACGAACCGCATAATTGTCAAGACGGAAAAACGTATAGCAATCGTAATCATATCCTTGACGACTACGATCCCGTTAAATTACCGGATTTCTTGCAAGAGGCAGTGGAACCATCAGAACAAACTAAAGTGATTTTGGCCGGTGCGACAGGATTTATCGGATCGCTCTTACTTCGTGATTTGCTGCTGCATCGGAAAAGACTGGGTTTGTTTGGTGGAGTCATTGTCATATGTCGCCAAAAGTGGAATAAAAGTGCCCGCGAACGGATTGATAATCTTTTAAAGCAAGAAATGTTCTCTTTCCTCACAGACGCGCAGAAAAGAGATTTGGTGTATGTTATCGATGGGGATCTATCCTTACCTCAGTTCGGGATGAGTGATGATGACTATTATAATGCATGTAATCTGCAAAACATCAGCCTTGTAATTAATAGTGCTGCATGTGTAAATTTTACTGAACCTCTAGAACGAGCGGCGGTATCAAACATTAGCACTGCTCTGCAACTGCAAGAATTGGCTTTCAAACTGAAAGGTCCGAAATATGTGTACATAAGCACTGCATTTGTTCACGGTGATAAAACTGGGGTAGAAAGAAATCCTCTTTCAGAGGATCTGTTCGACTTTGGGAAATATAGACCAGAAGATCTTTACAAATCTATGATGGAAACACAATGTCATGCATCAGCTGTCATGCTTGAACTTGGATTTCCTAATACATACACATTCACGAAAAGTGTTTGCGAGCATCTGCTTATGAAACAAAAAATGGTACATACCATTATTATTCGACCCAGTATTGTAGGACCATCCGTCCAAGAACCGTTTGAAGGCTGGGCTGGTGACAAACCTTCCACTTTAGTTGCTGGAGCGTGTTTATATCTCAGAAGCCCGTTTAACGTTTGGAACTTTCGTCGAGAGAGGGCACCTGTCATTCCAGTCGATATCGTGAGCAGATTTATTCTATGCAAAGCATTTGATTTTGATCAAGATAGTATTTCAGATGATTCTGATGTTAGTTACTGTAAAGATATGAAGATTTCAGAATCTAGCTCCCATTATGAACACCGAGAACGAATATATACAGCAGCTTGGGACGTTAGCTCGCTCGATACAACAACTTTTCATTGGTATGATTTTGCATGTGCAATAGTGCAGTTAGGAACTGCGAATGGGCATGTTTCAAGCGTTATAGCTTACACCGTCATACTGATATCTTTCAACATTCTTCTGGCTGTTGACCTTTCTTTTGAGTCATTTAAGAAAGTTCACAAGATTTTTGTTCATGGTCCGCTTATTATGGTGTCATCATTATGCGAAACCTTCAGAATTCAACCTCCTCTTCAGAAGTCAATGAAGAAACTTCGGCGTTTCATAGATTTACCTGTATTGTTTTTTCCATTCACTACGGTCACATATTATTTTCGAAGTGAATTAAAGGTTCCTGTTAGTTTCAACAGTGAAAGATACATGTTTTCATGTGTAGTTGCTGCCGAAAACTTTATCCATTCTATGAAAGTGGAAGGAGAAGGAAGAGTTGCACGACGTATGAATGACAGTAAAGCCGTTATTGCGGGGAGTAACTCAAAACCTCCTAAATCCGATCTAATATGGTCCTTGATGCAGCCTGCTGGAAATTTTGCCATCAGATTTACTGGATATATTGTCATCAAGATTTTGCGGGTCATATCAACGAAGGTGCAAGTTGATCTTACATCTCTATCAGAAGTACAAAGAAATATCCATGCACTGAAACGAAAACTGGGGCATGAATATAATCGTATCCATATCATTTTAGCCCCAACGCATCGATCAGTTTTGGATTTCATTCTGATCAGTTTTGTTGCTTTTAGTCTTCCTGAAACGGGACTGCAAATTCCTATGATCGCGGCTTCTGATGAATTCGCAAACATACCCATAGTTGGTATTCTTGCACGATGGGCTGGTGCTTTCTTTCTAAGTAGAGGGAAAGGAAGGGCCGATCCAACACTTCAAAAGAAGTTATTGTCTCTAAAGGGCGCTGCTAATGACAGTCGATTTGTATACTTTGAGGTATTTCTGGAAGGAAAGCGTAGTCGAGATAGAAGATTTTTGGTACCGAAAACTGGCTTTTTGAGGTAAGCTTCGATTTGAGAAGATTTTGAATCACAGTTTGAAAAACTCATTGTCTTTATCTTTATGCATCTTTACAGATGTCTTCATGAAAGCGGAGGCACACATGTAATAGTCCCCATAACTATCAACTATGAACGCATACCAGAACAAAAGGTATTGGTAGAAGAAGCGTGCGGTACTAGCAAAAAGGTTCTTCGCCTCTCTGACTTGATGGTGTGGTTAAAAGTAAGTTCGCCTACCTTGTATTTTCAATATCTAACTAGAATTAGTACATAGCTCATAGTTATTCTTTATGCTAGGATGCATTTCTCGGAAATATCTCGTTGGGAAAGATCGATATATCATTTGCTTCATCATTAGTTGTCCATGAACAATGTCATTTGAATTTAAAAGATGTCACGAATCAAATTCAGATACTACAGAGAAACAATATCATGGTATCTAATTATCACATAAGAGCAGCAGCTTGTATATTAGAGTTAGATCCGGAGTATATCCGACGATCACTGCAACATCTCCATTGTAAATTGTGGGATGATGATGAAGATATCTCAATGAATTCTTTACAACAGCCATCGTCAAGCTCGGAATTGTGGAGTGTATTTCTACAATTCGCACATCTTTACGCCCCGTATTTGATGAAATCTCATCCTAAGTGGGCGGCCTGGTTAAGCTCGAATTTGCCTTGTAAATTCGATGAACTTCTTACTGAATCGTCAGATGTAATGGAAGTTGTGGAGGTCCTAAGATCGATATTTGATGTTGCTGATAGTTGCGTACTAGAGGCGACTGCACTTTTATTTAATAAAGGGTTTATTTGTCCCTCTCACGCTCACATTCTTCAATATACCGAAATCAAACGAAGATGGTCGTGCGAATTTATTGTTCGTGTAGCAATCGTCTTGAATCACGAGGAAGAGAAAAAATCGAATATTGAAGAATCATCGAGAAACATAGTAGTCGAGCCCTTGTTCCACAATAGTTCTGATCATAGAGACGTCATTGGTAAGGATGAGAGTTTTGGTGCATGGGGATACAATGATTCGAAGTTCGTCGTGTTTGTAGAAAAATCCGGCGTCAAAAATGTCCAAATGAAAGGAGATAGGTACATCATAAGTGGACGCAACATGCCAAAATTGATTCCGTTTCTCGAGCATGAAACAAAGATCAGTTTTGACCCGCACAAAATCTCACTTTCACCTGATCCTAACATTTCGATTACTTGCACTGATCTTTCTGACCATTCACTTCAGGCTCTATATGAGTCCGTATCCGGGGATAAAGATGGGGTGACAACTGTGGATAAAGACCGAGTCCGTCATGGAACTGGTCATAGTCAAGAAGACATGTTCATCATTCGAAGCAGGGATGTTTCTTCTAAACGTATGCCAGATGCTGTAGTCTATCCTAAAACTGAAAAAGAGGTTGAAAATATTGTCACTCTAGCAGCGCAGAAAAATTGGTGTTTGATTCCGTTTGGAGGAGGGACTAATGTAAGTCATGCAACATGGTGCCCTCCAAAGGAATTAGATCCAAGACCCATGATCTCCATTGATTTGAGATTAATGGACTCTATTTTATCACTAAATGAGGAAGATCGCACCGTCCATGTACAAGCAGGAATCACGGGTGGAAAACTAATTCGAGAAATGCTTGCACGTGGATTCACTATTGGCCATGAACCGGATAGTCTTGAATTTAGCACGGTCGGAGGATGGATTGCTACGAAAGCCAGCGGGATGAAACAGAATAAATATGGAAACATTGAAGATATTGTTCAAAATGTGCACGTTATAAGTGCACAGGGGAAATTATTGCAGAATGACAAACATGATACACCATCTTTTGCGAGAGTATCAACTGGAACTAATTTGACGTCTCTGATGCTAGGATCCGAGGGAACACTTGGCGTCATTACAAGTGCAGTTCTAAAAGTTTGGCCACTAGCTGAAATAAAAGAATACGAAAGTGTCATATTGCATTCATTCGATGATGGCATACGCTTCGTTAAAGATATTTCAAAATTGGGCGCTCTGAAACCTGCTAGTGTGCGGCTATTAGATAATACCCAATTCCGATTGGGGCAATCTATGACATCAAATGATTCTCTTTTAGACCATTTGAAGCGCAAATGTGTTAGCGTTGCTTGGACTTTTATTGGAAATAAATTTGATACTCTTTCCATGGTGTGTGCCACGATTGCATTTGAGGGCTCAGTAAGTGAAGTCTCAATTCAGAGGCGAAAAGTAAAGTCAATTGCTGCCTCTCATGGCGGTTTTTGTGCTGGTTCTAAAGTCGGCAGGGCTGGGTATGATATGACATTTGCTATCGCCTATATTCGTGATTTTGCAATGACTCACGGATTCCTTGCTGAGTCGTTTGAGACCTTCGTACCTTGGTCTAAGGTTAATACTTTAGTAAATGCAACAAAAGATCGATTGAGAAAGGAGCACAACCAAAGAGCTTTGCCTGGTCAACCAATTGTAACCTGTCGAATTACACAACTTTACGATCAAGGTGTTTGTGTGTACTTTTATTTTTGTATGAATTTTGATGGTGTTCAAAATCCAAGTTCTGTATTTTCAGATATAGAACTAGCTGCAAGGGAGGAAATCTTGGCGCAAGGAGGATCTCTGAGTCATCATCATGGTATAGGAAAACACCGAGCGCCATTTATGAATCAAGTGAACAATTCTAATGTCAAAAATGTGCTTATGAATTTCAAATCAGCTATGGATCCAAATAATGTGTTCGGTGCCCGAAATGGATCTTACGCATAAAAGAAAAAGGGTGAAAAATGAACAGACGTGTTACAGGTTTGCTTTTAGTTGTTTCGATCATTTCTATTGAAAACTAATTCGAGCCCAATGATTTGACGTTTGTACTTCACAGCAGCGTCCTTCATTAAGTTAAATATATCCAAAGCTACCATCTTTGATTCCTGTATGATGCAATCTGTAATATATGCTTCATCTGTCTCGCCAGTTTGTGTCAATAGTGATTCAAGCCAGTATGAGCATCCATATGTCGTAAATAGTTCTTCGCCCCGGCTCAACGTTTTGCATGTGATCGCGGCTAGCAGAGGTGATGGGCCAAATGGAATATTTACACAGTTCTTAGCTATTCGTGAATCTCGATAATACTTCAATATACCATTTTCAGTGTTCGATAATACAATGGCGCCATCGTTAATTCTGTGTGAGTTCCAAAGTGGGATGCTCGGTCGTTTCAGATCAACATCAAGGAAGATTGAATCAGCGCCCAAGTCCTTTGATACATCATTGCTCAAAATAGGACGATTCCCAATGATATATTGAATATAATCATGACCATATGAGGCATCTTCTTCCCCTGCCGGCAGTTCCATAACTTTACCAGAGCTATCAAGTGTTATTCTCCTGGTAGTTTCTCCAATGTTGATTCCTAAAATATGAGCTGGATAGAATGCTACTACAGTCCCTGCTTCAATAGTTTCTTTTGCAAAAAGACCCATTCCAGCTCCAGGTATTGTGGATTGTTTCACCTCCACCAGATCCGGTACTTGTTCGTTCAAGAAGTCTTGTACTGCCAACATCTGACGGAGACTTTCACCGATTACTGTTATGCAAACATCATCCTTTCCATGCCCATTGAAATCAAGAGAGATATTCTCTCCGCAATTGAAACTATAGCCATGAAGGAGGAAACTGTGCGAAATCTTAGTATTGTAAAGCTGCAATGTTCCCCACGCAGCCGTAATATCCCACAACTGACAAATGACCAAGATAGTAAGAAACATGTCCAACGGGTTTGAGTCGATGATATCTCAGAAAGAAAAAGCTCTTCAATTACCATAGAAGTAAATCAAGTCTATGATAGTCTTCAATGTACACTTCGATTGATTCCCAAAGTCTGAGCCAGTGATCAGAGTATTCATATGATGCGTTTTTAGAGTGATTTGTGATTTACGAATTACGAAAAATGAAAAAACTCTGTATCCACTAACCACCAAGACATCCAAAGAGGATAAGCAAAACAGGCCCGTGTCGCCTACGAAGTTACGTGGAGGATACGAGTACAAAGTACAACAACGGTACAACACATACACGTGTTACGCAATATCTACTGTTCTATGAGAATTGAACTATTCATTTCTTGTACTTACTTAGTATGGCCTACATTAAATGGTTTGTGATTCTGCTGACTCTCCATGGTGATTTTACCTGTGCTTTTTCAGCCTCGCGCAACAAAGCCAAGGATGTTTCCTCACTTCAGAGCGCTGGGCCCAAGGCCGATTCGTCGAGAGTACAGGTTAGGAGACCTTCGAGGGAACGACAATCGAAATGTCAAGAAGCTTTTGATGCAAAGGTATTGACTTCACTCCAACAACCGAATGAAGATTCAGCTGCACTCGACATATTTTCACAACAAAACCTGGAAGATCCCTCCTTTATTCGACGAAGACCTTCGTCTAGTGAATCGCAAACAAAGGACCATGTCAATGAATCAACGTCTAGCTCTGGAAATGAATGTAAAGGTCCATTCATAAATCATTCTCATTTTGAGTTCTTAGCATTCGACGATATTTTTCCAAATCTAGACTTTAGCAAACACTTTTTCACGGATGGTGAATTTCGTCAATCTTTACGCGTGGCGATGCGAAAGGACATATTCTACACTACTCCTGCGTATACCAATTTACCACCCAAAATTGCAACTATGATGATTGATGACGACAGTTCTTTGCAAGGGACATGGAACTGTATCCCAAGACAGATGGATCCGAATATCTCACCATCTATACGCATGAAACGACTGACTCAGGTTCTTCAAGATAAACTAGGCTTTGGAGCACCAACTGGTGATGAATTCATGATGAAAATAGGTTCTCTCACAGGAAAAAATCAATCCTTCCATTGGATTGATATAATTGGGGTAAAGGATAGAAAAATTATGCACTCTTGGCACCAAGACACTGGTCGAAGTTATGATGAAAACAATGCCTTACATGATTCTCGTTTCACAGTCATGATTGGATTTCCTGCAGAAGATAATTACACGGGATGTGGAGTCTTTTCGCATTGTATAAAGTTGACAAATGAGCACTTTGCTCCAAGTGAGCATAATGAGAATGAACCTGTCCTGTTTGAGGGTAATTCAACTTCAGATTATGTTGTACGTCCCGAATATAGTTACAAGAAGGAAATTTTGCGCTATCGTGATGTTGACATAATTCACTCGGCTCCAGACGTTGCTTATCGGAAGAGCGTCATGCGATTCATGTAAATAATCCAGTGGTACCTATCCATTTAATGAATAATTCATTCAAAATCATTTTGTAAAGAAATCAAAACCACCAGCCAAGAACATGGAAAACTCGCCCAACAAGCCTTCGCCATAAAACGAAAGTACACACAACAAAAGATCACTTGGTCGATATTTTTTATTTTAAAATAAACATATATACGAGGAGCAGATGAAAATCGAACAAGCTTTAAAGTTATTCCGCAAAGTGGTTGTGATTCGACACCATGCTCTTGGTGAGCATGTGTATGTCGCCAATGCTTTAGATAGAATAGGAAAATGCCAACTGAAGCATGGTGGAGATATGGAAGAGGCTCTCCGATGCTTTTCTCTCTTGCATTAAAATGGTATCGTATGCACGGGATGTCTGAGGACAATCCGCACGTGATCCAGTCGTTGAAGAATATTTCATATGCTTCTAGTGCTATGGTTGAAAAAGACACTATATATCTCTCTAGATCAGATTTAGCACATCTCCGTCGTTATTGAGTAAGTCTCTCGTTGAATTGAAGTAGTACCAAGGTCATTCTAATCATCAGTCCAAATTTATTCTGTATTAAAAGTAACTTTTTTACGTAATAAGTCAAGTGCTTTTAGCGATTGAAAACTTCATGGAACATGTTTTTGTCGTCGTCAACACGGGTAAAATGGTTATTGCATCTTATTGATTTGGAATCCAACCATCTTCGCATCGTTCAGCCCCAATCAAAATCCAGCATTTTTTCCGTCCATGTTCCTTTCGTCCTCCAGTAGTAGACTCATTATGATTTACAGTCTCCAGTATACAGTCACGCCAAATTCTTATTCTTGATGTAGCGCTCTTATTAATATTTCATCCATGGAAACGATGTTTGGTTGCAAGTTGCAAAATGTGAGAGTGTTTGAAATTTGAGTTGGGGTGCTATTTGAATAGGTGAAGTCGACTGACTATCAAAATTTCAAAAAATGACGTTCCCGCTAAAAAATTAATTAGAAACAACCGAGTGACCGTGTGAGATCTCGGGGGCATAACAGTGGTCCACTAGCCCCGCCATCTTTTTGTATGCCCCAAATATCGAAACTTTGAGGAGGCGCTTACTCGTTCCTCTCGTTACTGAGTACACGTACGCACTATTCTCTTGAACAGCAGCGAGAGAGTGCCAGTCTACTAGAGTTAAGAGAAAGACTTTAAAGTCAGGAAACAGAAAAGGCATCATATAGCAACTCAACGATGCTTTTTAAGATTGGTGAAAAGGGAAATTCTCGTGGTGGACTCCTCAACGTGAGCAAGGCTGCATTGTTTTTGGTTGCGGGGTTTGTGTTCGGTCGTATGTCGTCGTTCGTCGAACAAGACGTACCATGTACATACAAAGAAACAACACATTTATACAAAGCGGATTTGTACAAAGAAACAACAGGTGATTCAGTAGCGGCGTATCAGGAAGTCTTGACGAAATATCCTTCTTCCCAGTTTTGGACTGTGGGAGAAATAAAAAAGCATCGAATGATTCTTCCGTGTAACTTTGTCCATGATGGATACTACCTTCAGCAGTCCAATGAGGTAGCATACCAAGTGTTTCAAAGTCTTATGGAGTTGGATGATGATATTATACCCTTTGTTATTGAAGCTGGAGGTCATGATGGTATTACAAAATCGCTAAGTCTCAAATCGAGTAGATGTTTTGGAGTAAATACCTTGCTGATTGATGCCAGTCCATTCAATTACAAGGTATTGCATAAAACACGAGCTTATGATCGGACAGTCCATGCAGCTCTATGTGATGATATAAAGGGCACCGTTCAAATGATGGAGAATTCTGTGAACTCTGGTGAAAATAAAGTCGTCAGTACATTAGGAAAGACTAAAAAAAAGAAAGGAATGGTCGAAGTTCAATGTACCTCGTTGGACGCAGAACTGGATAAAATTCGCGACCTTCTCCCTGACCACCAGAAAGATAAGATTCAACTTATCTTTCTGGTCCTCGACATAGAAGGCTTTGAAGCTGTTGCAACTAAGGGGTTAATAAAATATAGACCCCATAAATTGATGATGGAGTGGAAACATATACCTGATCCTAAAGCGAAGGAATGGCTGACAAAATGGCTTCAGATTCATGGCCTTGTAGGCAAGAAATGCGGAACTGACCATTGTTTCAACTACCAGTCTATGATTGGACAAAATGTAGATTTAACAAAGAGGATATTTTATGGTGCCCGCAAGACTCACCCCGCTGATACCCATAAGACCAGCAGGGCTTCCAAGTCATACTTCTTTTATGGAGAGTAAAGTATGTATGAGGTATACTGACAAATGTAAATGAAAATAATGGCTACGTGAAGCTTTTATCAGGAGGAACAATTCAATAAGAAATAAGTGTTTTAATTTTTAAAAGTTACATTCCTAACACAAAACAAGGCATGAGACTTCGGAAATTTCAGCCTTGTATTCTCCCCATACTCATTCTTGGACTTGACTACAAGAATGATTGTTCGTCCTGGAATAGCACGTACTCTATGTTCCTTTTTGCCAATATCACAATACCATAATAGCATATGAGATATGTGTGAATGTAGAGGTAGTTGATAATAACGTACATAAGTAGATACTCGTACATGATGTTTCCGTCGGAAGCATTTAGAACGAGTGTGAGAGTTCGAAAATAGGTCCATCATAGTACTTGAGTAATTTCAACCTTCAACCTCGATGTGATAAATGCTATGGTTACAGCCATGATCAATATCACAATATCACTGCATATATTACAATAAAGTGCTCATTTGACTAATATGAAAAAGATTTCTCTCAGCATCGATCTAGTTCGTTGTGTTCTAATAATACTGGGGTTTAAGGATGGGAGAACTGCTCGGAGTTTTACCAGGGTTTTACAGAGATAACAATAGTCAAAATTCAACACACATTTTTCACTCAGTATTCAATGAATGATAATGAAATGTCATCACACCAAGCTTCATCGCCGCAATCTCCAACTGGAATATCAGAGGAAAATAATTTGAACGACGAAGGCATTCTCTTTTCATGTCGTTGTGACTCTGCTAAACCAGTAACAACCCTTCTATCTTGCCTTCGAAACGTGTCCATGTCTAACAATGCTGGTGCTGGACCATCTCTTTCTTCTATACAAGAGGCCAATTCTTCCCTCCTCACATCAACTACTGATAGAAGACTAACGCAAGGAACTAGTTCTGGTGGAACTTCTAGGGGTAGTAAGATTCAATATGCTACTGTCTTTTGTTCTGAAAAGGGGTTGGTATTCCATGTCTATGGGGTGGGCAAACAAAGTCGTGCTACAGTAGAAATAAATGCGGGTCTATTCAGTGAATACTATGTCACTGAGCAAAGAGTTTTGATGGACAATGGTGAAGAAGAAATCGTTCGAGGAGGAGAGTTTGGAATCAATCTCACAACAGTCTTAGAGTGTCTCTGTGTGCTTGGAACTAATTCCTTGGATCGGGTTAAGCTATGTTTGTCGTATGATACATCGGATGCCATATTCAAAATTGAATTACTTGAAGAATCTAGTTCAAATTTATCTTCCATTAATGGCGGTGTTACAATATCTAATATCGCGATTCCTGGAATGTCATTGGCTGATGAAGATGATTTACTAGAAAATGATGAAAGTGGATTGGATTACGCCTTTCGATCACACCCCATAGTCTCCAGGGCACGAATACAGAGCAATTTTCTCAGGGAATCCATTTCGGAGCTTATTGATGTTCCAGGTGCTGTTTCGGTGACGGTGGGCGTTTCGAAGAGCGGCCTCGAGCTTGCAACATTTGGTCACACTACAGAATGTCACGTCATCATACCGTATGCTGGCAACCATCCTGAAACATTTATATCTCTTGAAGGGATTGGAAACGATGAAAGTGATATTCATGCTCGAAGTTTCCCAATGCATTTACTGTTGGCATCTATGAGAGGACTCGAGATTGCAAAGGAAACATGTATTAGTCTGAATTCTAATGGAATGATCGCCATTCAACATCAAATCTTTGACAAAGTTGGAAATGGTGAACCAAATTATGTCGATTTTATAATGCCGTGCCTAAATGACGAGGAAGATGAGTATGATGATAATGATGGCATGATTATGACACATATAAGTGATACACAAACATCACAAATCAATCGTGTTGATTTTTCGCCTCAAGAAAGCACTCATAATCCCCCTACTCAGATTCGATATTCTCCACCAAAGAATACAAGGCAAAAATCGAAATCCAAATCAACTGAAGAATTTGACATTGATGATAACAATCCTGATCAGACAATTGACTCGCAAGATTCCGTGGGTCGACATCTGTTTGGCGAAGTCGCTAAGTTCACAAGGAATCCTCCAATCAAAGCATCTAATACAAGGCGTCGTTTACAAAGTCTCAGTCGGGATGGAACTAGAAATTATAATTCAAAAAATGATCCTGAATCAGATTCTGAAGTATCTTCCCACCATTCCGAGTCTGATGATCACAATGAAAACTCATTTGACGTGACAGCGGGTTTCGGTAAATCGTCCAAACGCCGAACTAGTCCATCTGCATCACCTCAACTAATGTATGGAGATACTCATCTTGATGCATCCGATGATGAAAAATAAAGTAGCTGTGCGAACTAAATGTATCGTAATTCGTAATAGTAAACTATCGACGAAAATATGACGCATGACCATAACATCTACTATCTTTCCCGTATTATCCTTCCTTTTTCGCGCAATGATCACCAACCAATCAAGATTGCAAACCAACCAGCAGCAAGCAGTCAAGGGAACATCAAGCATCCAACACAAGAGACATCAAAATCTCGTGAAGGATTAAGCATCACGCGTTCTCTTGATACTCTTGAATTCCTAACTCTAACTCGATCCATCATCTACAGAGAATAATAGTTGATCATGTCTGATACAGAGGAAAAGAAATCGTCAGGAAAAGATTACGAAGAGAGAGTAAAGGCTGTGAATGGAATTTCTCAACCTCTAGCTAATAAAAAGTCCACGAAGAAAGCTCACAAACTAGTTAAGAAGGCCTCATCTGCGAAACTTATCAGACGTGGAGTAAAAGAGGTTGTCAAAGGCATTCGTAAAAATGAAAAAGGTCTCTGTATCCTCGCAGGAGATATTTACCCCATTGATGTCATATCACACCTTCCTGTTTTACTTGAAGAGAATGGTATTCCATACATATTCGTCCCGTCCAAGCAAGATCTTGGTGCCGCGGCTTGCACCAAGCGCCCCACAAGTGTAGTCCTCGTTCAGGATCCCAAGAATGCCGGAAAGAAAAGCTCTTTTGATGCGATGGATCTATACGATACTCTTATCAAAGAAGCGAAGGACTACGAACCTTAAAAATTGGCTGTAAATATATATGAAAATTGTACACCAGATGATTACTGATGAAAATGGCCTATAATTAATATCTCAATTACCTAGGGCATCTTCCACTGCTTTCAATTTCTTTTTTCGTTCTCTTAACGTGCTCCACAGACTGCGTTCTATTTTCATAGCTCGGATGTCAATGGTTCGTATCAACTGATTATCAAGAACACTGTGCCACTGATACTGATCTGTTGAGATGTCATACTCTTTATCATTGTTCATCGTTAGCATTGTATGCTTATTTTCATCTTCATCATCCAAACTATAGAACCTTTCCACTTGCAATCTTGCCATGACATATGCGAAGCTCAAGGCCTCATTGGTATCTAGCCACTCAGTCTGCTCGCCATACCACTCACATCGAAACTTTCTTGCGCCATCTTTTTTGAAATTGTGAGCAATCCATGTCATTCTAATCCAGTGATGAGGATCTAGTTTGAAGCGTTCTTTACAGTCGACAGCGAAGTCACATTCATTGAAAATAGAACGGGCTATGTTGTAAAATGCGACATGGCGACTAGCCTGCTTTGATCGCCTTGGATTTTCATCCAACAATGATGAGGCTACATCCGCAAAGGAGTACTTTTTAAATGTAATACCCGAAGATCCATCATAAATAGCATGTGTATCTATTGATTCTTTACGTATACTCGGAAGAACCATCAATGCATCTGAATCTTCATCAATTTTGAGGTAGTTAAATTGATTCATTTCACTAATAAGAAGATCACGATCGACGCCTTTCAAATTACTCATGAAACTCTTGATGAACGGGATATCTTCTGTAACTAGATTCATGCGTGAATCATCCGATAGGAACAGTGCTTTTTCCACATGGATGTGCATAAACAACCCGGGGGATAATTTCAACAAGGACTCCAGCTTTCCATTCATCGTATCATTCTCAATATCAATAGTTATAAGTGTCCACCCATTCTTGGAAACCAAACGGGACGACTTCGGTCTCGAATTCTCAACACTTTTTGCTATTTCACTGGACTTTGAAACAAATGCGATATTACATTCTCCTCCACCGCCAGGAGCATTGATTTGCATTTTCTTTGCAGATTTCGAGAATTGAGAAGTATATACAACAAATTGACAACCTTCAGTCAATCGTCTTGACTCTTGTATTACTTCATCGAAAGGAGAAGATAAGCACAGGAGTGGATCAGCGCACTCGGAAGCGCACGGAAGAACTTGCTTTCCTCTAAGACAGTAGACATTGAATGCATCACAGATAGTTCCATTGTTTCTTTGGAGAAACGACGATCCAGATTCTGATCTTTCGAAAGATATGTCATTTAAATTTGCATTATCAAAATGCATTCTATCCAAATGCCAGGCAATAAGATGCATGAGGCCCTGGGACAGGGGCACTTTTGGAGCCCATCCTAGTTCGCTGATCACCTTAGACTCTTTTAATTTGATATCGTCGTCTAAGTTAGAGCATGTATTCGGAGGCATACAACTCTCAATAAAATTTAAAATTGCGGATGATGATACCTTTGTCTCAGGTTGTAAATTAAATACAACAAAGTCTGAAACTGAATGTTTAAACTGCATTGCGGATATTATCACATCAATTACGTCTTGAATGTTTACAATTATCTGTTAGAACATTCAAGGTCTAAGGAAAGATCATGTCTAAAGAGAAATATATGCATACATACCATCGACATGAAGAAGATACATGTCATCGTCTAATATTTGCTTTGTCATTCCTTTTCTACCCCAATGAGTTGTCGCAACGGAAACCATATCATAATCGGAATCTCCCAGCTTTCCCCAAGGACCATACACCGTAGGTAATCGCAAAATTAAAACTGTTCGGCTATATGTTTTTGCAAATAACTTCAGCATCGTCTCTTCCATTTCTTTTGTCGCCTGAAATATTTTTTTCTTCGATACGACATCGTCACTTATTATGTATTCCTCATCATCGCCATGAACCACAGCGGTTGAACTTGCCAGAATGAATTGAAGATCTGATTTAACCTGAGAAAAACTAGCTAGAAGTTGCTCCAGTCCAATCAAGCTCTGTCTAAGATGAAAAATGCCATCAGTATCATGGCTTTCAGAATTGTTCATCTCAGCGTTTGATAGATGTACGATATGAGTGGGCTGGAAAACACCAAAATCAAGTTCACCATTTAAATCATTCATCATCTTTTGAAAAGATGAATGATATGTAACTTTGGGATTAATACCTTCATATGTCATTATGAATGGTTTGTTCAAATTAGGAACTTTCGCGTATAGATGCGCAAGCTGTTGAAGTTGACGTAGTCGATAAGGTGGATCATTAGGATACATTCCATCGATAGCTATGATGACCTTTACATTGCAAGATGCTAATTTTAGAGCGAGATGAAATCCTATCCGTCCTAAAATGCCGGTTATAACGATCACACTGTCGTGGTTAATCATTTGCTTGAGTGGATAAAATGATGGATTTGATTTGAAAGCATCTTTAGCATGATATCCGCAATGATCACTTTTCGCTTGATTCAACTTATGTTTTCCTTCATCATTCTGATGATGAACAACTTCTTCCACGTTCGTATTGTCTTCGTTATCTACTCTGGATGCATATCTGTTAGTCCTTCTTAGTTCTTCTATAATTGATGTGTCATGAATTGGTGGTTTTGTCCTATCGATTCTGGCAGTTCTCCGTTTCTGCAAACTTTCTGCAACCAATTTTCGTTCTACTTCGTACCACTCTATAGCGTGCATAGTTGATTGATCCGTAATCGGGTATTCATGTCGTTCTTCTTCTGTTTGTCGAGGGTGAAAATATTTCATGTTTATTTCGTCCATGATAAGGTTCATGTAAAGAAAGACGAGGGAAAAAAGAACTAATATTGTGAATCGAATCATCCAAGCTCTAATATTGACGTATGAACGTCTTCCTCTGACTTTGGAACTATTTGTAATGGTTTGATCATGTCGTTTGAATCGCGCTCGATTGGTTGGACTTCTCGAAGTATGACGGCGAAATCGTATCGTTTCTCTGCCGAAATGTCTCTGATTTGCTCTTACGTGCAATCCATTAATGTACGGCAGATCGTGATCTGTCGAATATTCCCGCCTTCGAATCATTGATCATTGGGTAATTTTGAAATCAATAGTAGATAGTAGATTTTGGATGAGAGGGAAAAAAACAATGACACAAATTGACAGAGAGCTAAAAAGGCCCGTGTTTTTTTAACTACTGGCAGCCGTTCACCGTTCATCAATCTCATCAACTTCTACTTAGAGACTACATAAGTAAGTAAGTATCTAGATAGAGAGAATACCTCAGACAGCTGTTATTACAATCACCTCTTGAAAGACAGAGAGAATGAGAAGAGGATATCAAACCACAGTCTTGAATCAAAGAATTTTTGGGACGTCTATCACCGTTCAAAGGCCTATTGGATCATGTTTTCTTTTTCACATTCAGAAAGAATGTGGCTCTGACATTAAAAATCGATGTCAAACTCTGACAATGTCTACATTTTCACAACAAAGCAATAGTAGCCATGATTCCCAATCCAATATGCAGGCTGATAAAGCTGGTCAAGCTTTGACGCTGAAACAATTAGTGAGGCCGTTCATAATGAATTTCCATCCCGATCGCCAAGGGAGACACAGTACCATCCTTATGCGCGAGGTTAACCTCAAAGCAATTCAGACTGTGAATGGAATGATTGATGTTGTAGATCAAATCCACGCACGTGCTGTAGATCCATTAAAAGTGAAGATACGAGGTCGCATTGAATTGGAGCGAAAGTACACAGTCGAGTTTCTGGTCAAATCAAGTACTGATCGACAAGGTATCAAGAAACCGAAAAATGAAACTGTTTCTACAAGGAGAAGCGTAGATCTCATTTTTTCTGAACAAGATAGAAATTCTGTACAAGTTGTTGACATTCATGGAAATTACTCGATCATTGCCGCGAAATCACTGAGAGTTAGGGCTATGAAAGAGATTGCGAAATTGCTCCGCGTCGCCGGATTACAAGTTCCAACAGATTTGAATGCTCAATTGGACAAGGAGACCAATGATATATCAAGAAGTGATGCAGATCTGACCCCCCATGAACGAATGTTGCGCGATGAATTCAATATAGGAAGGCGCGAGAACCAACGTCAAATGTCTCCTTATGAAAGGTCGAGAAAAAATTACATGAGTCAAATTGATTGGAGAAAACATGAGGAAATGTATCAATCAGCGATGGAAGATATGAAGAGAGATATCGCAACTCAAGGTTTAATCGAGAAGAACGAAGAGAGAAAACAAAGGTTGATTGCTCAAGTCATCTCTAATATTAGAATACACGATAGTGCAGATAAGAATTCCAATGACTATGAAAGTTTGGATGCATTGCACCAACTAATTGCTATCCGACGATTATCTCTCCTCTTTTATGACAACTTTGGTGAACTTGAGATGGAAGATATGTCGAGAATTTGGGAAAATACTCTGATCGTTCTTACATCTGCTCGCAAATCCCATAAAGAGGGGAAAAAAGGATTGCCTTACAGTCGACTTAGACGTTTAAAAGAGGGGAGAGAGAGTGGATTCAAATTCTCTTATAACTCAAATGATACTGTCACTATCTTTATCCCAATTGATTTTTTGGACGATGAAATACTTGGTGAATTGAAGAGACATCTTAGCGACTTCTACAGCATTCTTATGGCTAGAGATGGATTCGAGGATTATTTTCCATCTGTTTACAAAGAGTTTGAAGGTGATCCAAACTTCGATTAGTAACTACTTACTTACTTACTTAGTAACCAATCGTCATACTTTCAGTTAGTCATTCCGAAATCGCCTTCTTTCAATGAAACAGTTCAACTGAATCAATAGAAGGAAAGAAATAATAATTATAATCAGTATGAATGGAAAAGAAATATCTTTGATTTCATAAATAGAACTGAAGTTTTCATCCGATGACATTTTTTACTTCATGTTTCATGTGCGATTTCGTGCAAATTCGTTGAATTCGTTTGGGTCTCTCTTTTTCGTAACGGAAAAAATCTAATGATTTAGCTCCTTCGCGCATTTTTTACGAATTCCTACAAAAGATTTTTTCGGCGATAGGTGATCGATACATTTTTCTATCATTGAATTTCATCATCTCACGTTCCATTCATTTTCAAATCACTGAAGAAACCCCAAACACTATTGTTAAAGAATGACCGATTTTAGAGAAACTAACGGTAAGTTCATAATCATTGAACCTCATAAATCCTTAATCGATTCGAGCGATTTCCTTTTGCCGAGAGTTTTACAATATGTACCTCAAATAACCGTTTGTATTCCTTATCGTATGAACAGCCGATAGAAGCAGAAGCTTCAAGAAAGGAATAGATTCTGATAAAAGCAGAAGAAATCGTCATGAGACAACACTGCAGCTTCGAAAAAACAAGAAGGAAGAAAGCCTTCAAAAGAGGAGGAATATGACCGCTATTAACGTTCCTACTGATAACTCAAAGATTGCACATAATGATGACGAAAAAACATATTCATCAGCTTGTACAAAAGTATGGAGGGCCTCTGATATTCCCAGTCTAACACCAATCATTATGAATCTGACAGGATCTGGAAACGACGAACTTCATTATGCAGTTGTAGGAATTCGGAAGATGCTGTCCGTAGAGAGAAATCCACCAGTGTTAGAGGTAATCGAAGCTCAGATCTTACCCAAACTTGTGCAGCTTCTTCAGCATCCTGATGCAGGTATTGTCTTCGATGCGAGCTGGGCTTTGACGAACATTGCATCTACTGAGCATACTAGATGCGTCGTTGAATGCGGTGCCATCCCCTCTCTTGTGAAATTGATGATGCACGAGAATAAGGATGTACGCGAGCAATGTGCATGGTGCCTTGGAAATATCGCTGGAGATGCTACTGATATGCGTGATATGATTCTTGCTGCTGGTGGTATGCAACCGATGTTGACCAACATTCAGAATCCAGCTACCAATTCCCTGTTGAGCAACGTTGTTTGGGCTCTGTCCAATTTGTGCAGAGGAAAACCTCAACCTCCTCTGGAACATTTACAGTCAGCGATACCTGCACTAGGTCATCTTGTAAGCACAAAAAATGAAGTTGCAATGATGGATGCCTGCTGGGCTCTTTCTTATCTCAGTGATGGCGATGACACTCGAATTCAGGCTGTTTTGGAATCTGGCGTAACCCCGGTTCTAGTTGAGCTATTGGGTCACAAAAATGCCAGTGTTATCACTCCTGCCCTAAGAACATTAGGAAACTTTGTCTCTGGAAATGTTGCTCAGACTCAGACTGTAATAGATGCGGATGTATTTAGCAAGTGTCTTGACTTGTTATCTCACTCGAAGAAAAATATTAGGAAGGAGACTTGCTGGCTTCTTTCAAATATTGCAGCAGGAAGCAGGGATCAAATATACAAGCTAATGACCAAGCCAAAAATTATGCACCAAGTTATTGAACATGTACGATCTGCCGAATGGGAGGTTCGAAAGGAAGCGACATGGGTAGTTTCAAATGTAGCAACAGGAGGTGGTACCGATCACATTCACTCTCTTGTAACTCTCGGAGCAATAGATGCATTATCTGTGGCTTTGGATTATTCTGATACAAAAATGATTTTGGTCATCCTTGATTCTTTTGAAAGTATCCTTAAAGTTGGAAGAGATAGTCATCGAGACTATGTGGGACTTTTAGATGAATCTGATGGCATCGAGAAGATTGAGAACTTGCAGCACCATGAAAATGAAAGAGTTTATGAGAGAGCAGTCGAAATTATTGAGGAATTTTTCGGAGTTACAGACGAAGTCGAAGATGAGAATCTAGTACCCAAAACCGATGGAGGTATGTTTACTTTTGGAGTTGCTTCCGAAAAGTTTACTGAAGGTTTTATGGTCGATGGTACTCCCAGCGGATTCGATTTCTCTTCTGGTTTTGATATGTGAAGCGTCAAGCGTTAACCAAAGCGAATGCTCATAGTCTTTCCGTACATATGCGCAATAGTCTATTCTATCAAGTCTAAATAATAATTTCCATTTCACCAAGTTCTGATTGCATTCGTCAACGTCTGATTATTACTATTCAACAGCAGCATCAGCTTTTTATTACTATTCAATAGCAGCATCAGCTTTTTATAATAGATTGCATTTTATAAATTTAACAATAGACCATTCGACTGGTTTTTTGTGGGTAGTTCAATTTGATGTCATTGCATTGGTGAAAAGAAACTGATCAACAGAAATTGTGTGGTACAACCAAGTAGTCTTATTGATGTTTTCGTTTATTCACTGATTTTCACTCCAATACTTATAAAGAAAAGTTCTTTACCTTTGATGAAATTCAGGGCAGTACCAAATCCGTGACACATTTAAATTGATTTAAAAGTATCTGACGCGTTGGGTGCCGTGAGCTGGTATTTGCCGACTTTCTGTTAAAGGTGCAGGTTTATCTGTAGCGCTACCACGACAATTCTAATTTCAAACACGCAATGAAGTGTTTAACAGCTTAAAACCTTGAAAGTATTATAATTAGAGCCATGGTGCATATGTCGACGGCATCTGAGCAATATTATCGATGGATGTCGCAGAATATATCAGTTTTCTAACTCCGTCATCAATATGGGAGTCGGTTTCATTCCGTTTAAATTCGATCACCGAGCATTCACGAAGTCTGTTTTGTACTAAATATATATTTTTCCTCACTCGGTCCGAGAGTTGACGTTCGAGCTCATAGATAGGTCTTTGCGATCCAGAGGATTTCGATAAATACCAAGAAACAATGTCGTCGCGGAACAGCAACTGAAGGGTTTGGTCCAGATCTGCTTCATTTGAGCATATGGCCGTAGCACCGCTAGCCATGGCAGGCGCGAAGACTCCTTTCATTAAGAATGGTCCGATGAATGACTCAATATTCCTAGTTAATCGAAATGGTACAGGCCGTTTTTCGTCTATAAAACCTTGATTGCTATAACTCAATCGAAATTCAAGAGAAAGCACATGCCCGTTCTTAGAATTGAACATGAATTTCGAAGGCGTTCTTTCATTTATATCAAACGCATATTGTAAAAGAGAGTTTAGTGCCGTTTGGGCCGTGAAAGCACGAGTAAATTTGTAAACCTTTTCAACGTTCCCGTACAGATTCCAAATGTGACATTTTAGTATAGACGATGATACCTTCTCTTTGCATAACACATTTAATGCATGAACCCTTGCTGTATTTGTTGCAACTTCATTCTGATGGTCGCTCCTATATTTTCGAACCTCTTCAATAAATAGATCGGATATATCTTGTTCATCAATACCGTTTCTTTTACAATCTTGAGTAAAAATCTGTTCCAAAGATACGTGATGTCTTTCTTCGGCAATCATCCGCAACCTTTGAGCCACTGGAAGAACAGCTGTAGGCCTTAACCAAAGATGGCGTTGGGCGGATGCTTTTTCTTTGCGAAGGCAACGGTCAAAAATCTGATGAAGTTGAGCAGTTCGTTCGTCTGCTCTTGTCCAATACGGTATAGCAAACTGGAGCAGAAAATGGTATATACGACCATTGCTCCCCATCATACCAATTCTGCGAACTAACTGCTGATTTCTCCGGGATACTTCAACATTGGATTCAAATTTTACCAGTTTCACATGAAGTTCAGGAGAAGGTTTACCCCACGAGATAGAGTTAGGAGCATATTGTCCTGGAACTTCAACAGATATCCAGCCACCTCCACGACCATCACCATAGTTCTCGTATGCATTCGCTGCGCGTACAGCTAACGCTGCTTTTTCTGCTAGTTCAACTGAAGCGGCAAATGACGACTTCGGGCTTTGATTAGAATCGAGCTCTTTGTCCGATCGATCTCTCTTATCGTCTTCTGGTCCACACGCGCCTGGCCAAAGATCAGGAATAATGTTTGTAAAAGACGATAATGCCGACGACGCTTGTAGCAATGGTAATGTTGGTGGAGTAGAAGAGATCTTGGCTTCTAGAATACGTTTCCACTTCTTCAACTTGATAATAATTTGATCAAGGGGCAACTTACATTCCTGTTTATCACTATCGGATAATGTTGACAAGCCGAAATCTTCGATAAAAGCATCTTTGTACCTCACTGTGAATTCCGCTGTTCTCTTAGATCGGAGATCTTGTTCAGATGATGGCGATGCTGAGTCAGATGGCATAGAAAAGAATTTGGTTGATATTCTAGTCAGCGTCTTTCTAAAGCTTGCACGGATGGATTCATTTTCAGTATCATTGTCGTCGTTGCTTGAATGTTGATTTTCTAGTTGAGTATCAACGCGGGTGACTAAAGCTGTTATTGTTGCAAGTAGCTCTTCTTCGTAGGATGGTCGGAATCTAATGATCAGCTCTTCTATAATGGTCTCAAGAGACATCCATAAAATCGGTTGGTTTTTCCTGAGAAAGGACATCAAATCCTCAGCAAGAGATACACCACTATGACCTGACTGAGCAGAAGAATCTTTATTCATTCGTGATCTCTCGATATCTCTCCTTTCGAGATAAAAAGAGCGAAGAGAGAAATAAAGAGACTGTGGATACGCACTCAATATAGAGGTCAAGATAGATTTTACTGTTTTTGCTTCAGCTCTACAAAGACTTGAAAGAAGCTGTGGAATCCATGGTAACCAAATCCAGGCGGGAATTGCAAGTGCGTACTTATCGAAAGTTTGGCATAATAAATCTGGATTGGTCCCATCTTTCGCAAGACACAAAAGCACACGTGGAATAAAAATTCTAGAATCCTCTGATGAGTCGCATTTTACAGCCTCCAAGTAGCAGCCCATCGCTTGGGCGTAATACTGTACAAACTTTTTTGCCATTGATTCTTTCTTTTCTTTCTCTTCTTCTGTTTCGGTACTGAGAGATCTATGTTGCCTCTCTAAGATTTCTCCAAGAGACCAGCATAATCCTCCCCAGCTTACCCAAGGGCGAGAGTAGGTGGGGCATAATTGAACAGCGTGACAATATGCCTGAGAAGCCTTAGTCTTTCCGTTGTAACTGTTAGCGATAAGATCGAGAAAGTCTCCTTTCAAACGGAATAATTCGCTCTTCTGCGATGGATCAAAAAATGAAAGATTAGTGGTGCTAATCAAATTTAATCCCGCCTTTCTTTCATTTTCCCCTCCGTTTTTATACAAAAGAATTTGTTCCTTCAATTTTGAAAATGCATCTCCGACTGCCATTGCGCAATCGGATAATAGTCCAATTGACATCATTGCGATCTCATCAGCACCCTGTTCCCGAGCTGTCTGAGCGAATCTTATTGCAGTCCATGGTCTATCATGAAGGGCTGCCAGCATATTTTGTTCAACCCAGTGGAACTTGGTTGTCACTGCGGAAAACATATGAGAGCGCCATAAAAATATATCATCCCAAAAGGATATTTGTTCGTGAGTTCCAGGAAGTCTATTGCGCCAAGAGTTGAGAACGCTTTTGAAATCAGGGTATGATTTGCTATTTGTATGATGGCTAGATGTACATTTTAATCATTAGAAAATGACACAGTTGTAGTAATCCTAACAAAAAATAAAGTATCAATGTAGGATCTTACCTAGCTTCGACCATAATTTGTCCACTCTCCCTGATATCTACGAGACGATTGAACATATGAAGGATTTGACTGTGAGCGTCACAACCAGAATAAACTGATGGAAGAAGCTGCCAGTTATACAAACAAAGTTGTGCTGTTTGAGCATGCAGGTTTTCAACTTCATTCAATTTTCCGTCCGAAATGGCGAGAAGAATTTCGCTCATCTTGACATCCATATCACCTAGTTCCAGAGCAGATACAGCCGAAGGAGAAGAACAGAGACGCCTTAGTTTCTCCCAATTCTTTGTTTTCCAAGCACATTCAATCATAACTTTGAATGGACCGTCATCGCCAACATATTCTTCAAGTACATTCCATGCGCATGACTCCCTTTGCAAAGCAACCCATCGCTCTTCAAGAAAAGCTACACTCAGCTCCATAGCAACTCCATCTTCGGCATAGCTATCCACTACATTTTCAACGCTATCGATTAAATGTACATATGACTTCAGGGCCTCAGCAGTGTTACTATACATATCATGCCCCGCTGCTCTCTGAAGACCAGGAAGTTTGCACTCCTCAGCACGGAGAGATAACCAAGTATCCTTTTCTCCGATTTCCAAGTAGCATCGACGAATTGAAGATGATAACAAATCTTTATGCTCATAGAAATCATTATTAGATGCTTTTGTAAGTTCATTGTGCTGCTTTTCCAAAATACTGGAATTCGGTATCATGCATGGTCGTTAGAAACAATTAGTTTGAATTGAATCACATAACACGATGACCTTACCTTCTTACTTCATGCCAACAACTGTAGTTCACAGCACTAGAAATGAGGATGTCAGCATCAATATATGGCAGCGGGTCTAACAAGTTAATTGCTCCCAAAAACGACTTCACAGCATTTACAGTTGAATGTAAAATACCAATATTGTCCGATGATGTTCCCGACTTCAAAAACTGAACATGATACGGTCGCAAAAGTATATGTTCAAGAAATGGTACAGCGCTGAATTGATGTTTTTCATCATTGGAACTGCACCAAGCAGCACTAATCAGCTTTTCAAGTAAAGATTGATTTAATTCGCTGTCTGAGCTAGCCAAAATCCGTAGAGCAGAAATAAGCGTTGCGCGGTTGGTCGGGCGATTTGCCAGATCCAATGCATGTTTGTTTTTAAGATGAAAAATACTTTCACTACTAGATTGTATAGTTGATGGGACGATATTCATATTCAATGCTGTGCACATACTTCCTTCAGTTCGTCCATCATGACAAGTTCGAGCAAGCAGCACATCATTGAATATAAAAGTCCACAGGTTAAATGCCAGACCTTGTAAATCAGAAGCCAAAAGGTGTTTTAAGATATCAAGTGGGTCCCGACCACTGATACTATCTTGAACATATTGGAACCCGGGAGATTTCGCACAACGATCCAGATCGGAATATGTTGCCGTTTCACCAGATACCATTTTACAGAAGAGCGTGCGAATTTCTGGCTTTGAACTCATCAAAAATTTAATGGAACCTCGATTAATAAATGCCGTAAACTCATCACGGTTCCGCAAGAAATTTCTTTGAGAGCCGCTTTGGAAGTACAAAATGCAAATTTGATATGTTATCAAAGCCAAGGCGCACATAAGAAATTCGCCATCAATAATAGGGAGGCATTGTTCATCAATCAGCATTAAACTGGTCAAAAGAGATTTCAGCTCTTTTCTTGTGAGAGGCATTTCATTGTCATTGGCTAAAATCCAACGGCTGATTTGACTAATCACAGTCAACAAAATTCTGACGTCTGATATGCTCTCCAAAATATCGTATATAATCGCTAAATATCGCTTTCTATCAGAAGCCAGCCGAAACACGACACAGTCAAAGCGTAAAAGACAGATACATTGATATAGGCAATCTGTCTCGGCTTTGTTCTCATTTTTTTCAGACTTTTTATGATCAGAATAAACAGAGGTCCCCGATGCACGACTAGAGAGGTAATTATCAGAGTTTGCACGTGCACTTTCAAACAACGCCTCGTTAATTAAAGCCACTGTATACGATGATTTTGCGGCCTTTCGATCCTTTGCTGCATTTTGAAGATTGTACTTGATCAGTTTTTCTGTCACTGTTATGAGAATTTTGGAAAAAGAGTTGACCAAATTATTCGCTGATTTGGATGCAACTTTGATTAAAGATAGAGCCTTTTCAATCACGTCAAATCTAAGTTTGTCCTTCCTCGACTTCGAAGCACCTGAGGGAACTCCCGCTAAAACATGATCAGTTTCTATACCTGCAATCAAGAATTCTTCAAGAAGGTATCTCATCATTTGTTTCATATTCTCGAATCCTTCGGTTGCATACACTATTTCAATAAATTGTACAAGAGCTGTCCAAAGATCTGGTGACCTTACTTCATTCACATGCTTGAAACATAAGCGCATTATAGATGAAAATTTTGATGTATTGGAGTTGAGAAATCTATTGGAAGGTGTATAACGAACTAGGTGTATGAAGATATTCAAACACGAGGACAACAGCAACGTAGGTATCCGAATAGTTTCTCCGTTTTTCTTTCCTCGTTTAGACGCATTTTGACTGTTTCTGATGGTCTCGTCACCTTTTTTAAGACGTTTCTCCTGTAAAATATCCTCTTCGCGCTTGAGTTCATTCTCACACATTGATAGTACTTTTTCAAAGTATTCGATACGTAATTCAAATACTTCCCAGCGAACAATAACTGCTTGAAAAAGAGATGAGATTTTTGACTCCATTTGTTGTTCAGGTTTATCAGCGACAGCTAGAAGTAAAACTAGCCGAACAAGAAAGTTAACTATTGTATTCACTTCATTCTGATTCAGAGTAAAGTCTCGACTTTCACCATGGCTGGTAACTTCGTCCGCAACAATTTCATTTTGCATTTTACTCCAGTAGAGCAAAAGTTCAACCAAATCGATGGCTAATTCCTTGCTTTCAGTGGAAACATTACTTGGAAGACCAAACCTATTCAATGAAGAAATCAAATGAGGAACCAGTTTTCTCCTGGAATCATAAAATATATACTCGTGCCTTACGACAGTGTACCAAATATGATTTAAATGAGGAGCAGAATTGGCCTCCTCGTGGAGAATTTTAATGGTGGATCGTACTGCTTGTTTCTGACTATCAGAACTAAGTTTTTTTTGTAAAACAGGGAGTAAAACATCTAAGGCATTTCGAACAAGATCCTTTGTATCTTGTGAATGGGCTCGAAGCAACGCAACATACACCTGCAATGTTGTCTTTTCAGGTGCGTCGAAGTAAGCAATTATTTTGCAAATTGCTATGTAAGCCCAGTGCTTTGCCCTCGGATCGTCACATTTCAAAACTTTCCAAGCAAATTTCACGAGATCTTGCTGCTTATCTCCTAGCTGATCTCGTGCATAATCTATTAATAAGCAGCACAGCTTCAATAACTCTACAGTCACTCGTGATCCAAATTCTTTAATGGTATCCTTCGCTAGAATATCATCAGCCATCTTCTGCAGAAATTCAGAGTCAATTAGACTGCTTACGGTGTGATCATCAAGCGATGAGACTTCATTTTTACTGCTATTCAACTGGCTCATATCAATCTTATCATCTGTTCCCTCGGAAATTACTGTAGACTCTTTGATGAACGAAGATGTTTTCAAACAATGCTTTAACATGGGAATCATAATATTTTGACAGGTAACAATCTTTAATTCTTCAAGACCTTCACTGACAATCACAGGTAAGAAACGCATCAAAACTTTCTTCTTCTGTTCGAGTGGTAAGCGATTACATACTGTGTCATGCAAATGTTGGCGAACAAATGTAAAATCTTCAGAAGTTGGTTGCAAAAATGTCCGAACGAGATCAAAAAGTATTTCAATATCCGCTGGGGCAGTCTTTGAATACGCAACAGTAAATGCTGCGAGATATCGCGATTCGCTAACAAAACGCGATGGCATGACATCCTCGTGAAGTAATCTGAAATGGCGACCTTTTGATCTCCACAACCATCGAAAAGTTCTGAAAAGATTATGGTGTTCAGAAGTGTATGTATCATCATTTTCCATCAGCGCCGCTGCCAATGCGAAGCCTTGTAGTTGCAATTCTAAGGTATCAAAAGACATCGGTTTAGGAAGGATATTCTTGTCATCGTTTTGTTTATCCGCTTGTTGCTGATTATTCAACGTGGCTAATTCATTTGCATAATCTTCTCTTGCTACCGCTAGCTCTTTATCTGCACTATCTACAAGCACAAGAGTCCTCGCGTGCTTTTGCTTCAGAGCTTCAGCTAAATGTTGTTTTTCTGGTGCTGATGCAATAGACGAAGAGCTTACTTCTTTCTCGATCATATCTTTAGCTTTGCATTCTTCTCTCTTCGCAACTTTCAATTTCTCTTCTTTGAGCTTTATCTGATGCTCTAATGCTGTCTTCTTACTAGGAGCATCCATAACAATACCGTGCATCGTAAGAGCATCAAAGTTATTTCCACGAGGACTAATCGATGCACCTGATTGCCTAGAAGCGCCACTTTGGCCTTTTTCCGATCGAATGATTGCAAGAGGACGTTCGAAACATACATTTAGAAGAATAGTCGAGCATTCAGTGCTACTTAAATGTTTCCTTAATTCTGAAGATTCCTTCCGTCTTGTGATGTCCTGTAGTAATTCGCTGTAAATTGGATTTTTAAGGCGCCTATCGTTTATAAAAAACAAAACGACAGCGGGTCCATGTTTGTTAAGGTACTGACATAAAGGTTTTCTGAATGGCGACTCAGTGAAAAAACCCATGTAGTGGTGAAGAACAGCTTCGAGTTTGAGAGTTGTCTTTATCAGCGGTTCCACAAAATTTGATGATTCATCAGGTAACATTTGAAACATGCTTATCAATTCAGCGGCAACTAAAGGCTCTTCACCTTGCTTCCACTGTCTTAGATTAATAATTTTTTCTGGCTCGTACCATCTTTGTAGGAGTTCCAATAACTTCTCACCCAAAGTCTTACTAAACCACGACGAAAGTAGAGACATCAGACGGGATAGCCCGCGGAGCAACGGTATCGTAAGTTTTGTGTAGTCTCGTAAGTTTAATAGAACTGGTCTGATACATAATTGCAATAAGTGCCTTGGTAGCCCGTGCTTGTGTTGTTCTCCTTCATTTCCCTCTGAATCCCTTGTCAGAATATCGCGAAGTGCCAGGTGTGCAATTTCGACAGCTTCTTCCGGGCGGGATGCTAAAGAGCGAAACAACAAGCTGACTATATGTGGCAAAATATTTCCTAAAGAGCTCGTCGGTTCAGCCTTGATGAAATCATTTGTGTTTTCTTTCAAAATTTTACCGAAAAGTTGAAGAGTCGCAACGCGGTACTGCACTCCGACAGGAAGATCACCATCGATTTTGGCACGATAAGTACCATCTCCCTGAACTATCACAAATGCGCCTCTCAAGAAAATACTTGTAGAATGGGTCAAAGGCGACATTTTATCAATCATGCAACCATTCATAGGGACTTTAGGACAGATACCATCTTTATCAACAACACAAGAAGACGGAATAGATTCGGATGTCATCTCACCATCACCGACAGACATTATTTTCAAAAGTTCTGACAGAAATATGATTGTATGATTATCAGAAAGGGGCAAGACATCTGGAGCATGTGAGATAGTGAAATTAAAAGCCTCAATTGTGGCAATCTGATCTTGAAGCTGCAGGTGTCTTAAAGAGCGATTGAACAGCAACCGTCGAATAACCGATGATTGCTTTTTAAATATCTCATTCAGATTGACCGAGCTGACATTTGACTTGCCCCCGTACAGAAAGTCAATGCCGAGACGTGCGGCAGATCTGAAATTATAGAAGTCAGCGGCATCCATTGAGACATACATTCTGAACAATGTCACTAAACTCACCTTACAATGGACCTATTATTGGACAGTTCGGAAAACAGAAAATCACAAATAGAATCCGATAAGGGCAGCGAGTCTGCGTAACATGTGTTTATGTCCTTTTTTTCACCATCGAACAGCGATTCGTGAGTAAATTTATTAGAACCGTTCTGATCGTCCTTTTCCTGATACAACAAGTGTAGCATTTGTCTAAAGAAAACCAACGCATCTTTTTGACCTGAAACTGCTTCGAGTGGAACTTCCTTCAAACAATAAAAAGCCAAATGGAATAATTCTAATTCAAAAAGTTTGCACCAGTTTTGATCACAAAGGTTTAATAAACGGGATAAACCATCGTATAAACCACTCCGTTGTTCCCATGTGCACGAAAAACAAGCTTGAACAATACTAAACAACAAGGATTCCATCCAAAGAGTCATCTGACTACTAATTTTGTCCAATCCCTTTTCGTCAATATATTTGAGCGTGTTGAATAGGTCTGTAATCATATCTAAGGCGGCATTGACAGTATGAGATTTGCGACTACAAAGAGCTTGAGCTATGGCTTCAGTTGGAAGGAAAAAATTGATCCCAGTATTTAGCTTTCCCCCGAAAACAAAACGACCAAATGAAACTAATGAATTTAGCTTTCCATTTTGCATCGATAGTTCTCGTTGCCTTTTTTCCATTAAAGATACATCCTCACCACTTGAAATACTATCCACACGACGCACGTCCCGATGATTTGAGCAGACTAAATATACAAATTGTGAGACCAATGCTTGAAGCAGTAATTTTGCCTCTTCTTCTAAAAACGAGATACAAGTTGCATGGATCAGCCCCTCTATGACACATTTCAATGTAGAATTTTCGGGTATATTCGAGTCAGAAAATGATACCTTAGAATTTTTCAAATCTTCTTGCCATGAGTCTTTAGATTCTAGTAGTACATCAAATTGAAAACTAGGATCGTTTGGAATATCAAGCATTAACTCTACTGCTGAACGAAGCATCACCATGGCAGCCTCTGCTTGCTCACGCGTCCTTTCGTAAATAAAAAGACTTTGTAATGAAGATAGATCAATGTTCTCGAAATCTTTTTCTTCTTGAACAATCGCCTTAATAGTTTGCATCACAGTTTTATACTCTTCATCGAAACCTAGAGACGGCTCATAATTTTTTTCAAGACTCATTGAAGCCACACATTCCAAAACTATTGTTGACCGTCGAATAGGAATGTCTACAGAAAAATCGTGATGGTTCTGCGAGGAATCAGGCGGACGATCCCACTCGAAATTCATTGAAAGGGGAGACATGACCTCCTTTGAAACAGTTGACACATTCATTGGAACGTTTAAAAAGGCTTTATTCATTCCTCCAAGCTTTCCCAAAAGTCGTACTGTGAGAAGACCATACTGGTATGGCGCCGGTTGCAAATGCAGAGCCAATGATGAAATTAACTCTACCAACAAGTCTTCATCTTGCGTTAGTATTGGGAATAAGAAATCAGGATTCAGATGCTCCACCCAGAATTCGAGCGTACGTAGCCTTAGGAAATTTTAAAATCATGCGAAGTCAGTAAGAAAAAGAAAATGAATAAATACAATGTTTTGCAAATGTTGCACTTACCCTGCATTTATAAGCTCCCCTTCGCCTGATTGTAATGCTGGTATAATGACACGTAGTAATAGAGAGAGATGAGGCAGCAGCGATGATAATCGAGCAGGAACAGTAATACATAATTCAATCACAATCTTTCTAAGCAGCGTGTCTTGTGAACGACAAAATAATCTGTACAATCCGTTCAGTAAGGTTGCTAGAAGGGGAACGATCTCCTTGTATGAGTCTTCATTTTTGCCGTTAGTTATTGTTCTGAACAGCTTCCGAATAAGCGTCAAGTGATTATCGGGCCAATTTATAGTATCGCAATCAACGGCACGGCGGAAGCATATTGAAATTATAGTCTGAATATACGGACGCAGAACTCTTTCATTTTTAGGATGGACCGAAACGGATTTAAAAACAAGACTGAACAGACTCATATTTAAATTCGCAAGAGGAAATTTTTCTTCGATGCCGAGGTCAATCTGTTGGGAACGGCTCATCAACTCATTCAATAAGCAAGCAGCAAAATCCGCTGAAACGTTAGAACTGTTTAAAAGCAAATGTTCCACAATCACAATAACACTACTGTCGTCATGTATTGAATTTATCAGTTTCCTCATTTTAGGGCCGACGATCCTTTGGAAATTGAACGAATCTAAAACTGTCAAGGAGGAAGCAAAGTTCTCTAGTAGTTGCCGATACTGATCTCTTGATTCATCTGTGCTATATTCACCCTTCAATACCTTCAAGACTTCTAAAGTCCAATCGAAGTACTTCCCAATTAATTCTCTTTCTTGAGTATTAATGGACTGAACAGAAGCATCCTCATACCATTGAGGTGTCTGAGCTGTTGATTGCTCCGAAGGCGCGCCCTTTGATTTTCCCTTGGAGTCTTTTTCTTTTACGTTCTTTTCCCTTTGGTTACCGTAATTGCTGATACACCAAATCAATGTTTTAATTCCGTTCATCAAGGGTTTTATCAACTCAAAAAGATTAAGTGCAGTCCCTATTGGAGGATGCTCTGGTCCATATAGAAAATCTTGATCACACATCGTATTGAGTGGGTCGTTATTACTGACAAAATGGCTAGATCCTTCAACCAATTCTCTAGTATGACTGAAAAGGCCTTTTGATAGCGATTCCTCGTGTTTCTTGACATCGGATATACCATGCTCAAGGAGCATACCTATCTTACAAATGAGCGTCTCGAGAATCCTATACATAATATTTCTACCAGCAGACGCTTTCCCTTCTTTATTGTGGTACACAGGGTCAATAAGCGTTATGAGCAGCCGTGCACTTGACGTTTGGACTGTCAAAGGTAGATTCATGCTGGCATCATGTAAAACTCTTGAGTAGATGTGGACAATTCTGGATACTTGTGACATTGTTAGTTTGGATCTAGCATGAAGTAGCAAATCTCCAAGCGTGCTGTAAGCGATTGCCTTTAAACCAGTATGCTCACTCAGTCGGAGTTTACCGACCAATATACGTTCGTCCAAAAGAGTATCGATATGATCTATGAATCCGCGTCGAAAACTAGTGGCAAAAATATGACGAAGAGAGAAAAGTAAATCTCTACGTGTTGTGATCGCCTCTCTAGGACACATTTGGAACATGTTAAGGACGCTGTTGGTGAGAATGTTCTCGAATGGTTTCAATTGTTCGGAATACCCTCGTAATAAGTGAGTCACAAATGAAAGAGTCTTAACTTGTGCTGAAAGGAATTCTCGAGCACGTTTATAGTATAGACTTTTGATATCAATAACTGGACCGTTCTCATTTTCCTTGTCATTCACGGACGAAATGTTACTTGAGTGGGCATGTTTCGGAGGACGATGTGTTAAACTCTCCATCATAACTGGTAGAAGTTGTGACAGATTTTTCTTGATGAATTTTGGATATAGATTGAACAAAAGCATGACTGTCAATGGGCATTCCATCAACACACGGAACGAATGAGTAGACTTGAGTGATAGAAGACTCGGATCTTGACTCAAAGCTTCACTGGTGAATCTCGGAATCATGGGATGGGCATCGGGAACTTCATTTATCAGAATAAAGTTACGTTGTGCATTCCCTGGCAGTTGACGGTAAAGCAAAAGTACAAAGTCAAGAAAGGGTTGAACGTACTCAGCAGTGGACGGTCTATAATTCTTGTGTAGGTCCAGCAAAAGACGGGTGGCAAGAAGAGCATTTTCTTCATAGTCGTCATGAAGAATCTGCATGCATAGATTGAGTAAAGGACCGACATATGGTCTTAGTACTTCATTTTGAGGTAAGCGAGTGCAAAGTTCAATGATGGTATGACGTATGGTATGCTCAATTTTGTCTGTCTTTGCCTTTGTTGGACTTTCCAACTCAACGCTTTCATTGTGAGAATCTCCAACAATACTAAGATAAGCGTGTCCCGAAGGAGTGCATGGTATACTCTGAAGAATAGAACGGAATAAAGGTAACATGGTGGCGAGCATAGTAGGGTACTCGGTAGAATGGACCAACTCAAGGTTATCGCGAAGTTCAACAATAACATCCAGCGCTCCTTGAGCATTCTCCGATTTGATGCTGTCCACAATCGTTGATTGCATCTTTTTCCAATTCATAACACTAGTTTCGTCTCCGAGATTCGACGTACTCGCGGTTGTCATTTCGTTGAACGGTGGTTCCATATCCTCTTGTTTCCGCTTAGTGCCAGAAAGAGGGCTTGGCATATCAACATCCATGGTAACTGATTTTTGAAAGACCTTCGAAACAATACGAATCCGCGGAAGTTAGGAACTGATATCGATGAAAGTTGTAGATGTACAAAGTTGATATTGTATCAAAATAACAAACTTCAACTCTCCCTCAAGAGTCAAGCTACTTAGCTATTGCGTTGTGTGTGTGTGTGTGTGTGTGTGTGTGTGTGTGTATGGCTCTAGCTAGAGAGAGAGTAAACCGAGATGGATAGTACATCTTCAAGGCCATTTCTCCATTTCTTGGGGTTCTATCAAAAGTGACACAATAGGATCAACTGGTACTTTTTTTGATCGCAATCCGCATCCGCCATCATCAAGAAGATCTTCAACATCAACATAATAAATGTCATCATTCGAAAGCGAATCAGAATTACTCACTTCCTCCGAAATACAACTAAACGACATTAATTCTATCATGGCTGGTCCTAGTATCACTTCTCAGAGGCACAAAATCCTATCTGTGTCATTTGCTTTGTACACACTCATCGTGGGCAGGATGATTTCTACTCAACCGGAAGGTGCTAAATGGAGCTTCTTCAGCTGGCATCCATTCTTAATGGTCACTGGCTTCATTGGTCTGATGGGCATTAGTGCTGTCACGAAAAAACTTGGAGGTTATGCTAACACAAAGTTGCATGGCATTCTCGCATCTTTTGGGTTGATTTGTGTATTGTTAGGGTTATGGGTCATTTGGAAAAATAAGGAGTTGCATGGGAAAGATCACATTACAACTACTCATGCTTTGATGGGAATCATTACAATAGCTTGTGCTGTTGGACCAGCTATTGTGGGAGCAGTCTTTTTGCACCCGGACTTTGGTATTGATAAAACCAATCAGCAGTTTCGATTTGCACACAAGTGGTTTGGCAGGATTGTGATTGCTTCGGCGTACGTTACTGGCTTTCTTGGTCTGAAGCATATGACTTCTGATATTTTGGTGCTTCTTACTTATGCTGTTCCTCTTATGATTCTTGGTCCCATGGCTTTGCTTGACTAAATAGTGTGGTGAAGATCTACCGTATGTATTTCAGTTTACATAGTTCTATATTATTATATAAAAGATTAAGAACAATCACCACTTCTAAGTTCACGAAATACATCCAGATAGCCTTTTGTTTCCATGGACACGCCAAGTCCATTCCTCAATAAGTAATCGATTATACACAAATAGCAATTAGGTTTGATTGGATCATGATAGTTCGGATGCATAGACTCCAATACATCCTTCATGGTCCATTTGAAAAAATGATCGACTTCTCCATCCATTGGTATAGGAATGAAGTCTTTCGGCAGATGTAAATCATAATTGAATAAAATCACTGTTTGAAAGATGCCATCAACCAGATCAGAAGGATGTTCTTCAAAGTCTTCATAACTGACCACTCCTGCCGCTTGTAGACCTTGTACTGCCATATCCTCTGGTATTCCTGCCTCTTCCATACATTCCTTGATAACATTCTCCGTTAATCCGAACCCGTGAGGTTGTCCACCTGCAACAATTTGATCTAACATTCCAGGATACTTTGACTTTGTCTTACTTCGCCTTGCCATCCACATATCATTTTCACCATTTTCGTTTTTCACAATGCCATTGATATGAACTCCATACTGCTTTATGCCCAAAAACGGAGCTGCAGCTCGTTCAACGAGCAGAAGTGGTTCCGAGTAAAATGAACTTGAGAGAGGATACAATTCATCCCTCCATCCATCAATGACACCTTCAGATCTCAATTTTTCCATGACTGTCATGACAGCGTCGGTTCGAGTTTCTTTTGTTAATCCGGCGTATTCTGTCAAAGATAACTGCTTCTTCCCGTCTATTGATTGCAATTGAAATACTGGTTCTGATGGTGATGACCTACATAGAAGGTCGGCCACCTTTGTGGTACATTTTCCAACTGAGGCTCCTTCTACTACGAACTCGACCATAGATTTACGAGCTTCTTGTGGCATATAATTGCATTGGCGAATACGATACAGCATACTTTGTACAACTTCTTCATCCTTTTCGCTTGTTGTAAAAATAGTCATGGACAGAGTCCGTGTCTCCTTCTTCAGCCACGAGGAACGAGGAGAGCTTACTCGAACTGACGAAGGTAAAAATGATGCTGATCGTTTCAACAGAATAAATGCAGTAGAGGCCAGCAATGTCATTACAGGGGAGACAAGCATCTGTGTACCTCTATCTCAAAAATGTTTTGTGATTGTTGGACCTGAATCCTGAATCCTTTCGTCTGTTGTCTGTTGTGTTGTACTCGTTCGTATGTTGTATGTTGTATCCTTTGAGCGAAAAGCCAGGATAGTACGTTCAAGAAAACTCTCAACTCTCAACTCGACCTCGCCTCCTCTCGACCATGAGACGAATGTGTGCGATAGCATCGTCAATATACATCAACCATTACATTCATATTTGGATTACACATTCTGAAGTATAGTCATGGAAGACAAGCCGAAGTTTTCATCTAAACTAGCATGTGTTACTTTATCCAAGAGATTGGGAAAATGGTCCAGGATGGAACTCAACCTCGAGTTCACTTCATCTCGACCATGAGCCGAATGTGTGTGATAGCATTGTCAATATACATCAACTGGTACATTCATATTTGGATTGAATGTTCTGAAGACTATTTATGAAAGACGAGCCGATGCTTTCATCTAAACTAGCATGTGTTTACTTTATCCAAGATTGGGAAAATGGTCCAGGATGGAACTCAACCTCGAGTTCACTTCATCTCGACCATGAGACGAATGTGTGCGATAGCATCGTCAATATACATCAACCATTACATTCATATTTGGATTACACATTCTGAAGACCATTCATGGAAGACAAGCCGAAGTTTTCATCTAAACTAGCATGTGTTACTTTATCCAAGAGATTGGGAAAATGGTCCAGGATGGAACTCAACCTCGAGTTCACTTCATCTAGACCATGAGCCGAATGTGTGTGATAGCATTGTCAATATACATCAACC
>Ga0213868_10000324_pt1 | contig 45253 bp, 47 predicted proteins | sample PICome_9_FD_160087 | JGI IMG/M metagenome (GOLD analysis project Ga0213868, IMG submission 160087) | Coastal seawater microbial communities near Pivers Island, North Carolina, United States - PICO127 | ecosystem: Environmental > Aquatic > Marine > Coastal | place: USA: North Carolina...
CCAAGCACCACCAGCGCCCGAACCAAATTGGTGAGGACCCTGACATTGGGATCCGAGTATTGAGCTTCACCACCGAATCCAAAGAAGAGAAAAAGGGAATTGAACGTTTCTTCTCTGACCGCCAGGGCTATCTGTTCCCATTCCTATTACTATTCACCGGTTTTGATTTACTGGTGGACTCATTTGCAGGACTGAAGCGAAAAGAACGCCCACTGAAGGTTCGCATCCTGGAGTTCAGCCTGATGATGGTTCGTCAGATGGCGCCCTATTTTGTGATGGCGCTCATGTTTGGATGGCTCTGGGCAATTGCCCTCTGGCTTTTCATGATGATGACCTTCGGCTTTTTTATGGGGGCAGCCTTTGCTCCAAACCACAAGGGCATGCCACTTGTAGACAAGGACAGCAAGCTCGACTTCTTTTCAAGGCAGGTGCTGACTTCTAGAAACATCAAGGGCAGCTGGCTCAAGGACAACCTGATGGGTGGTCTGAACTACCAGGTCGAGCACCACCTATTCCCGTCCATGGCTCGACCAAACTTGAGAAAAGCTCACCAGCTGGTTTCTGAGTTTTGCGAGAAAAACGGGATCACGATGGTGGAGATGAACCTACTAGCAAGCTACGTAGTGATCATGAAGCACCTGAACAAGGTGGGGCTCAGCAACAACGCAGATCCATTTGTTTGCCCAATGGTCGCAGAGCTTCGACCTAGAAGCTAAAACAAAAGATCTCTAGCCAGTGCTAGCCTGCGAACATGGAACTCTGGAACGCAACCAAGCTCGCCTTTAAAAACTTTGCCACCTTCACGGGAAGAACAACCCGTCCTGATTTTTGGTACTTCGTGCTGGCCCTGGTGCTCGCCAGCGCAGTGCTGTCGATTCTCTCCGAAGACCTGGCCGCGGTGTTTTCAATCGTCACTCTGCTGCCGCTGCTGTCGGCAGCAGTCAGAAGACTTCGAGATGCCGGACTTTCCCCGCATCAGCTTTGGTTTCTTTTGGTGCCCTTTGCAGGCATTGTGATTTTGATCATTCAACTGGGAAAGCCCCAGGATCCGAATCTGGAAAAAGCACCTGCTGACGAGAGCTAGTTAAAAAATCCAATAAGAAATAAACCAGAGCCGACCACGGGACTCGAACCCGTAACCCCCACTTTACAAGAGTGGTGCGCTACCAATTGCGCCAGGTCGGCAGAGATAAACCAAAAGGATTACTCGGCTGGAAGCCTATCAGTGTTCTGACAGTGAAGCGTTAAACTTACCCGGTGCTACTCAAGAGAATTCTCAAAAGTAAGACCACCTATTTCTATCTTGTACCGCTACTTGCGGTCACAATCGGCTGGCTGGTCTTTAGTAGTGACGAGACTCCCCCTGAGATTTCCAGCTTCGAGATATCTCCGACAAATTCAGTTCTGACAGAAGACGGTCTCGTCCTCAGCTACTCCGGGACCCTTACCGATTCTCGAGGGATAACTGAGGCTCATTTCCTTTGCAAGCAGGCTCAGCAAGCGACTCTGCAGCTTTATTTGGGCTTCACCTCAGCCGAAGCCAACCTCGTCAGCTTTGGAGTGCTGCCAGGGTCACCAAGTTGGCAGGGCGCCTGGGTGGGAACCAGCCAGGATCTGACTTTCCAGGGGACTGGTCGCGTTCCAGCTGGCTTCAGAGGAACCGATTGCAATTGGTCGGTTACCCTTTCGGATCTACTCGGAAATTCGATTGAGATCGAACTTCCGAACCGAACCGTGATTTCTAAATAGCTTTCTATTCAGCTGTTGCCAGCTGAACGAACTGGGCGAAGCGTTCTGCAGAAACCAGGTCATCTCCTGTGGTCCAGGTGTACTGGATGCCATTTACCAGGATCGTTGGAGTTCCCGAAACACTGACTCCATCCTGAGGCGATGACAACACGGTCTGGGTGTGCTGTTCAATGTAATCCCCGAAGCTTTTAGCTTGGATGCAACCCTTGACTTCCTCGGTGCCAGCGCGAGCCTCTTCAGCATATGCAAACAGTTCATCGTCGCTGAGGCCTTCAGTTCCCTCGGCAGGCTGGTTCAGCATTAGTAGCTCGTGCAGATCAAAGAAGGCGTCTGGCTCGAAGTTTGCAACACACAGTGCAGCGTTATTCGCCCTTGATGAGTAAGCATTTAGAGAAGCCCGGTCCAGGAATGAAATAGGTCGAATCTCGACGGTGGCAGCTCCAATGTCGGCCCATGATCGAATCTGAGCAGAGTTCGGAACATCGAAGGCCTGACAGATTGGGCACTGGTAGTCAACGTAGACAACAATTTCAGGAGTATCGCCGGCGGCGTCCGGGGTTGGCGTGTTTGTCTCGGTAAACGCCTGGAGACCAACTCCAACCTTCAGTCCACCAAGCTCGGTCAGGTTGTTTGGTACTTCGCCAACAATCGGTGCATCCGCGCGGTTAGCGGCATCAATCACCACGACAGCTGCGACTCCACCAACGATGCCTAGAGCCACCAGCACAACAGCCACCTGAATCAACAGGCGATTGCGCTTTTCTTTCTTGGCGCTCTCAGCTCTAAGTTCACGCGCCTTTTGTCTTGCGGCTTCGCGCTGCTCAGAGCGAGTTGGCTTTTCGTTGGAAGTCATTTATGTCCTTTTGGTATCACTTTGGTTTGCAGCCCTCTAATTCTAATTACAGTGCGATACTTATTGGGTTCGCTTCGGCAAACACCCATCACTACGGATCGTCCGGCACGTACCTGCCGGTGAAGGAGAAGATCATGGCATCAGTGTCATTCAAAGACGCAACAAGGCTCTACCCTGGCGGAACCAAGCCAGCTGTGGACAAACTAAACCTAGAAGTCAAAGACGGCGAGTTCCTGGTTCTAGTTGGACCATCAGGTTGTGGTAAGTCAACCTCGCTGCGCATGCTTGCAGGACTTGAAGAAGTAAATGAGGGTGGAATCTACATCGGTGACAGAGAAGTCACCGACGTTCCACCAAAGGACCGCGACATCGCAATGGTGTTCCAGAACTACGCCCTCTACCCACACATGACCGTGGCGGAAAACATGGGCTTTGCTCTTAAAATTGCTGGTGTCAGCAAGGACGAGCGCGCTGAGCGCGTGCTGGAGGCTGCAAAGCTTTTGGACCTTGAGCCATACCTAAACCGCAAGCCAAAGGCACTCTCGGGTGGACAGCGTCAGCGCGTTGCCATGGGTCGTGCCATTGTTCGTAAGCCTCAGGTGTTCCTAATGGATGAGCCGCTATCGAACCTGGATGCCAAGCTTCGTGTTCAGACCAGAACCCAAATCGCTTCATTGCAGCGCCGACTTGGTGTGACCACCGTTTACGTGACTCACGACCAGGTTGAAGCCATGACCATGGGTGATCGCGTTGCGGTATTGAAGGACGGCTTGCTACAGCAGGTTGACACCCCAAGAAACCTTTACGACAAGCCGCAGAACGTATTTGTGGCTGGCTTCATTGGCTCACCAGCCATGAACCTGGTTCAGCTACCAATCATCGACGGCGGAGTTCAGTTCGGTGACGCAGTGCTACCGATTTCCAAGGAGGTTCTTGCGAAAGCAACTGGCTCCCGAGTCACAGTCGGTGTTCGTCCAGAAAAGATGAGCGTTGCCACTCACGGGCTAGAAGTCGACGTGGACGTAGTTGAAGAGCTTGGTAGCGATGGTTACCTCTACGGTCGCGTTCAACTCGACGGCAACGAGCAAAACGTTGTGGTTCGCGTTGACCCGATTGATCACCCTAAGGCTGGAGACAAGATCCACCTGCAGGCTGACCCTGAGGCGGTACACGTCTTCGACGGAGAGACCGGCGAGCGCCTTAACTAGGCCTCAATGCCCGCTTCGCTAAACATTACGGCTGCCGCGGCAGAGCCAGCACTGCTGGATCTGCCGTGGCATTTGCCGTTGGAGAGCTGGCCAAAGGAAAGCATTGCTGCGCTTCCTAAGGGCCTGTCCCGGCACACGGTTCGATTTGCCCACTTGAACGACCACGTCATTGCCATCAAGGAAACCTTGTTTGAGTTGGCAAAGCGTGAATATGACATGCTTCGAAAGCTGGAAAAGCTAGACATTCCGTGTGTTGAAGCATTCGCGATCATCAACAACCGCGAGGACGCCGACGGTAATCCACTGCCAGCAGTTCTGATTACCCGGCACCTGAAGTTCTCATTGCCATATAGAGCGATGTGGTCACAGGGCCTGCGTGAACAAACCGCCAACCGACTGGTTGACGCACTTGCGCTATTGCTGGTGAGGCTTCACCTAACCGGATTTTTCTGGGGCGATGTGTCACTCTCAAACACGCTGTTTCGAAGAGATGCCGGACAATTTGCTGCCTACCTGGTGGATGCTGAGACCGGGCACCTCTATGAAACTCGGCTATCCAATGGACAGCGCGAGAATGACTTGGAAATCGGCCGCGTGAACATCGCTGGTGAGCTGATGGACCTAATCGCCTCCGGCAAGGCCACAGACATCGATCCAGCCATTGTTAGCCAGCGAATCGTAGATAAGTACCATGAGCTCTGGAAAGAGCTCACTCAGGTTGAAACTTTTGACTCCAGTGAGCGCTGGAAGATCTCCAGAAGAGTTCAGCGACTAAATGAGCTCGGTTTCGATATCCAAGAACTTGCCATGGTCAAAGACCGCAATCAGGACACCGTCCGGATTCAACCGAAGGTGGTGGATGCTGGCCACCACGCAAGGCGGCTATTGCTGCTTACTGGATTAGATGTTGAGGAAAACCAAGCCCGCAGGCTTCTGAATGACATTGACCAATATGCATTGGCCCACGCCCACCTCGGAATCGACGAAGAAGTATTGGCCCACCAATGGCTAAGCGAAGTATTCGAACCGGTGGTTGGCGCAATACCTGAAGAGTTGATGGTTAAGTTGGAGCCGGCTGAGCTATTCCACGAGGTGATGGAGCACCGTTGGTACATGTCGGAAACTCAAGGTGAAGACGTGTCGATGGTTGAGGCCGTCAGAAGCTACATTTCAAACGTGCTTGCACACAGACGCGACGAGTCAGCGGTACTCAATGGCAACCTTGCAACCGAATCAATTGAGCTCGCGGACTCAGTTCCAACCGGCCTGATTGTCGTGGCCGACGATGATGACGGCGGCGACTGGCGCGATAAGGTCTAGCTTCTCAGCGTGGAGATTTGGTAAAGCGCGACGCTGGCCGCAATTCCCGCATTCAGAGACTCGGTAGCCTGAGAAATTGGAATCGAAATAATCTGATCGCAGTTTTCTTGAACCAGCCTTGAAAGACCCTTGCCCTCGGAACCAACGATGACCAGCAGCGGCTTGTCATGCAGATCAAACTTAGGCAGTGACACATCGCCATCGCCATCGAGGCCAACGACAAAGACCCCGCGTCGCTTGTATTCCTTGATGGTTTGGTTCAGGTTCGCAGCAAGAGCAACCGGCATTCTGGCGGCGGCTCCCGCCGATGTTTTCCAGGCTGCTGCGGTAACGCCAACTGACCTGCGCTGCGGCAAGATCACGCCGTTTCCACCAAATGCAGCAACCGAACGAATGATTGCACCCAAGTTTCTCGGGTCGGTGATGCCATCGAGTGCGACGATCAGCGGCAGCGTTGATGCCGATAGTGCCCTATCTAGCAGCTCGTTTGGATCCTTGTAGTTGTAGGGAGGGACCTGGAGCGCGATGCCCTGGTGGACACTGTCGCCACCAGTCATCCGGTCAATCTCAACTCGAGTTACCTCATTGACGGAGATTCCGCGGTTGTTAGCAATGCTGATTGCGTCACGCACCCGGTCGTCATAATCAATTCGCTGAGCAATGTAGAGAGCGGTGGCTGGAATCTTTGCCCTGAGCGCCTCAACAACTGAATTCCTGCCGGATAGAACCTCAGTGGCATTGGCCTTTGAGCTCTTTCCAGTCTTTGACGCAACGAACTGTCCCTTTTTCGGGGCCTGCCTGGCCTCGGCCTTGGCCTTTTGAGTTCGATAGCTGTTGTGATAAGGGCGGTCTTCAGCCTTTGGTGTGGGCCCCTTGCCCTCTAGTGCCTTGCGGCCGTGGCCGCCGGTGCCCTTAGTTGGACCCTTTTTGGCCTTGCTTGCGCCCGGTCTTCCAAGTTTTGCCATTAGTTCAAACTCCAATGTGTTCCAGATGATGAGTCGGCAAGTTCAATGCCGATTTCTAGCAGCTGATCTCTAATCTGATCTGCTCGCTGATAGTTCTTTTCTTCTCTTGCTTTGTTCCGCTCCGAGATTAGAGCTCCAATTACCTTGTCTAAGGCTTGGTGTTCAAGATTCGAATCCTTTGAGCTCTCCGGTGCTAAGCCTAGGACATCAAGCATCGCAACCACTTCGCCCCAGCTTTGGTGCGCTTGAGCAAGACGTTGTTCATCCAGATCGGTGTTGCCAGATCTGGCAGTTTCGTGAATGACTGCCAGCGCCCCCGGCACATTCAGGTCATCATTCATGTGCTCTTGAAACTCAGCTGGCAATTGCGACTGCGCAACTTCGCTGAACCTGGTCTCTGCCAGCTCGCGCTCACAGCGTTCGACAAAACCGTGAAGCCGTGCCAGCGCTGCAGCTGACTCAATTGGTCCTTCTGGCTGATAATCCAAAACTGATCGATAGTGAGCGCTGGCCAGGTAATAGCGCACCGCTTTATCGCTGACACCAGCAAAGAGCTGCTCCGAGGAAACCGAATTGCCCAGTGACTTTGACATCTTTTGACCCTGGATGCTCACCAGGCCATTGTGGACCCAGTAGTTTGCAAAGGCATGACCAGCGGCATTGGACTGAGCTAGCTCGTTTTCGTGGTGAGGGAACCGAAGATCCAAGCCACCGCCGTGAATGTCAAACTGCTGGCCCAGAAAGTGGGCGGCCATCGCTGAGCACTCAATGTGCCAACCAGGACGACCTCTACCAAACGGAGCATCCCAGCTCGCACTCTCGGGTTCGCTGTCTTTGGCCTGTTTCCAGAGTGCGAAGTCCTGTGGGTTGCGCTTTGACTTGTCGACTGATTCGCTTTCCATGTCTTCAAGTTTTTGATGCGTTAGTGCGCCATAGTCTGCCCACTTAGCGGTGTCGAAATAAACATTGCTGGATCCATCCAGTCCCTGATAGGCATGACCTGAGTTCATCAGCTGCTGGATCAGCACAATCATCTGCGGAATGTGCCCGGTCGCACGAGGTTCAGCCGCAGGTGGAGCAAGGTCTAGTCGCCTGTAATCTGCTGCGAATTCTTGCTCATACTTATAGGCAAGCGCCCACCACTCAGTCCCGGTCTTGCTGGCATTTTCCAGAACTTTGTCATCGATGTCCGTGACATTGCGAATCATTTGAACCTTGAGACCCTGACTTTCAAACCACCTGGCCATCAAGTCATAGACCAGCGCTGCACGAAGGTGGCCGATGTGCGGGCTTGATTGCACGGTTGGTCCGCACACATACATAGAAACACGGCCGGGAACCAGCGGCTTGAAATCCCGCAGCTCGCCATCTTTAGTATCAAAGAGCTTCATAGTCAAAAGCCTAGCCACGCATTCTTACCAGAGAGGTAGCCACAGCGGCCACGCCTCGGGCGTCAGCCAGGAAACCAAGGCCATCAGTAGTGGTAGCGAGCACCGAAACGGGAGCCCCGACAATCTGGCTCAACCGAGCTTCCAGCTCGGCCCGACGTGGTCCAATTTTTGGCTTATCAGCCACAACTTGAACTGCCACGTTGGCCGGCTCAAATCCGGCGGCATTTAGAAGCTTCACGGTTTCAGTGAGGAATAGCTCGCCGCTGGCGCCTTGATATTCCTCGCGGTCCACGCCAAAAATAGATCCGATGTCACCAAGGCTTGCCGCGGCTAGCAGCGCATCGACTACCGCGTGAGCTACCGCATCGCCGTCGCTGTGGCCGGAAAGGCTCGGGTATTCCGCCCACTCCAAGCAACCCAGCATTAGCTTTCCAGAGTCACCGAACTGGTGGACATCAACACCGATACCGCTTCTGACGTCCGCAAAAATTGCCCGCGCTCGTTCGAGATCCGAGGGTGTAGTTATTTTGAAGGCATGCTCGTGGCCCTCGACTGTGGCAGTTGGGACGCCGATCGATTCGAGCAGTCCGGCTTCATCAGTGAAGTCCTCAGTTGCAGCCGCCAGCCCGTCGCGCAGTGTCGAAACCCTGAACCCCTGCGGTGTTTGGACCAAGCGCAGCGAGTTCCTATCGACTGTCTTGTCGACCCAGTGGTCTGTTACTTGCTTGACAGTGTCCGCCGGCTTCATAGCTGGCACCACGCAGTCGGCCCATTCAAGAGCCAGATTCACGCGGTCGAATACCTCTTTGGGGGTGAATGCCCTAGCTGCATCATGAACCAAGACAAAGTCGGAGGTAACCTCAGCCATTCCGGCCGCAACAGACTGCTGCCTAGTGTCGCCGCCGACAACCACCTTGAAATCAGAGAAAAATTTGGCAGTTAAACGCTCAAACTCGGGAACAAGCCCATCGGGAGCGACAACAATCAGTTGATCGGGCTTGAATTCTGAGATGTGCATTAGGGAAAGCTCAAGCAGGGTTTTTCCAGCAACTGACACCACTGCCTTTGGAACAGATGCCCCGAGTCTTGTGCCCTTACCGGCAGAGACCAGCACCACCGAAACGGTCATTAGTTAGCTAGCCAATACCTTGTCGAGCTCAGCGGATGCCTTTTCCTCGTCCACCTTGCGGGCAAGGGCTAGCTCTGAGATGAGAATCTGCCTCGCCTTAGCCAGCATGCGCTTTTCACCAGCGCTCAATCCACGATCCTGGTCACGGCGCCACAGGTCACGAACAACCTCAGAAACCTTCACAACATCGCCTGATGCAAGCTTTTCCAGGTTTGCCTTGTAGCGCCTGGACCAGTTGGTTGGCTCCTCTACGAATTCTGCGCGAAGTACGTCAAAGACCTGCTTGACGCCCTTTTTGTCGATGACGTCGCGAACGCCGACCATCTCAACGTTTGCCGCTGGCACCTCAATGATGAGGTCACCCTGGGCTACCTTGAGTTTCAGGTAAGACTGGGATTCCCCGCGAACAGTCTTCTTGGAAACCTTGATGATTTCAGCTGCACCATGGTGCGGATAAACGACTGTTTCGCCAACTTCGAACTTCATAGACTTCTTTCGGCTTCAAAAGGGCAATTTTACCACAGTTTGAGCCAATTACCTAGGCTAGACTTGGAGAGTTAGTTATCCCGGAGGACCCTTGAAAACCAAGAAAATTGCTGCTGTTTTGGCTTCAATCCTGACCGTTGTTGCACTCAGCGGCTGCTCACTGTCTAGGGACGTTGCATCCCTTGACCCATATGCCCCGAGCGATGGCGTTGTTAGTGACATCGGCGACCTAAAGGTCAGAAACCTCCTGATCATCAAGGGTGAGGGTGACCAGGGTCTGTTGATTGGCTCGTTCGTAAACAGCTCTCAGACCGAGGTCTCCGGAAACATTCAGCTGCTAGATGCTGACAATAACCGCACCACCTACGACTTCACAGTTGCTCCGCTGAGCAAGCTGGACCTGGGATATGGCGAAAACGCTCCGTTGGTGTTGGAAGTGCCTGAGATTCCAGGGTCAATGCACTCGCTTTACATCAGCGACGGGATGAGCCCGCGCCAGCTGCTTGTGCCAGTGCTCGATGGCTCTCTAGCCGAGTACAGCGCAATTGCTGAACTTTTGAACTAAGCCTCGAACTTGTAACCCAGGCCGCGCACGGTGGTCAAGTGCACCGGCCTAGCTGGGTCTTCTTCGATTTTTGATCGAATTCTCTTTACGTGAACATCCAGGGTCTTTGTGTCGCCAAAGTAGTTCGACCCCCAGACCCGGTCAATGATTTGCCCTCGGGTTAGAACCCGATTCACGTTTTCCATGAGCAGTTCCAACAATTCAAATTCTTTCAGTGGCATCTGAATGCGCTCGCCGTTGACGCTGACGGTGTGCCGCTCCAAATCCATTTCAACCGGCCCGGCCTTAATTAGGTTGGTGCTTACGATGGCAACTTCGGTGCCTCGCCTAAGGACCGCCTTCATACGCGCCAGCAGTTCCCTGGAAGAGTAGGGCTTGGTGACGTAGTCGTCGGCGCCAATTTCCAACCCAACAACTTTGTCAATCTCGGCTTCTTTTGCCGTGACCATAATGATCGGAACCTGGCTCTCGGCTCGAATCGCCCTACACACCTCATTGCCGCTGATCCCAGGGAGCATCAAGTCCAGCAGCACCAGATCAGCGCCAAGAGTGAAGAAGCTGTCGATTGCGCTTTTGCCATCGCCTGCCTCGATCACGTCATAGCCTTCTTTTTGCAAGAGGTAGACAAGTGGTTCTCTTAGGTTGATTTCGTCTTCAACTACCAACACTCTTGTCAATTTGTCTCCTTGGAATCAATTGGCAATCTCAGGGTGAAAGTGCTGCCGACACCCTCTTTGGAAAACAACCGGACGTCACCCTTGTGGTTGGAGGCAGCGTGCTTCACGATCGAGAGCCCCAGGCCAGTGCCACCGGTTTCCCTAGATCTAGAAGGATCAGCCCGGTAAAAGCGCTCAAAGATTCGCTCCTGCTCGTCCTCGGAAATCCCGATCCCGGAGTCTGTAACAGAAATCTCAGCGATTCCGTCGAGAGTCTTTAGTCCGATGCCGACCTGGGACCCAGGATCCGAGTAGGCAATGGCGTTTTCGACCAGATTTCTTACTGCAGTGGTCAACATTTCATAGTCACCCTGCAGCGTGGCACCAGGCTTGGCGCTTGTCACCAACTTCACATTGCGCTTATCCGCAAGGACTTGATTCCGGTCCACGGCATCTGCGATGACGGATGCCAGGTCTAGCTCCACAGCGGTGTCGGACAGCTTCGCACCCTGGACTCGTGACAGCTGCATCAGCTCCTGCACCAGGTTGCCCAGTCGTTGGCTTTCCTTCTGGAGCGAAGCCGTGAACTTCTTTATGTTTTCCGGGTCATCCTGGGCACCTGCAATAGCCTCGGTCAGAAGGCTGATCGCTCCAATCGGAGTCTTCAGCTCATGGGAAACGTTGGCAACAAAATCGCGCCTTGTTACCTCGAGGCGTTTTGCCTCGGTGCGGTCATCAACCAACAACATGACGTATCGGTCACCAAACTTTGCAGCCTTGGCGTGCACCCACAACTGCTCTCGCTGCAGTCCGGTTTCAATCTGCAGCTCCCGTTCAGCCGCTCCTGAGATTGTTCTGGCCTCTTCAACCAACTGCAGCAGCGAGGCATGAATCAGGTGTCGATTTTGAACCAGACCAAACTGAATGGCGCCGGGAGAGGCTCGGAGCACCAGGTTTCGCTCGTCTAACACCACGCCCGCGGTTGCCAGAACATCTACAACCTGAGCCGCCACGATCTCGAAGGCATCAACCTGCCTTGATGCGGCATTGCCGCTTCTTCGGTTACCTACGATGCCCAAAACCCGTTCCAATCGGTGTGTTTACCAAGTAAACAGCTCACGAAAACAAGACTAGGTGTAAATTTGTGGAAAGTAGAGCTAGTTTTCCGCTGGTTTGTTCGAAGTTAACCTGAAATTTGATACTCGCTGGAAAACTGCACACCAAGAGTTGCAAGGCAATCGTTAGGGAAAATGATGCGCGCAGTATTCCAGCAAGAACTAAGTGAAGTTCAATCACGGCTTGTAAGCCTGGCCCAAGAGGCCAGAGTGATCATGGACAAGGCTTCCACCGCCTTCTTGACCTCTGACGTGTCTTTGGCCGATGAGGCCCTGGCACTGACCGACGCCAACGAAGAGCGCGCATTAGACCTGGACGAATTGGTCATCAAGGTTCTTGCCACTCAGTCTCCTGTTGCCAGAGACTTGAGAATCCTGGTTTCAGCACTTCGAATGAGCGCCTCGATTGAGCGCATGGGGTCGCTTGCCTCGCACATCGCCGCGATTGCTCGCTACCGCTACCCAGGATCTGCAATTCCAGACTCCCTGCGCGGAACCTTCGAAGAGATGGCAAGGCTGGACCTAAAGCTTGCCGACAAGGCAATCAATTTGCTACAGGACACAGATGTTGACTTGGCGCGTGAAATTCAGGCAGAGGACGAAAAGGTTGACCTCTTGCACCGTAAAGTTTTCGACACCGTGCTTGGACCAGAATGGTCCGAAAATGCGATGTTCACCGTTGACGTGACGCTAGCTTCTCGCTACTTCGAAAGATTTGCTGACCACGTTGTTGACATCTCTGCCAAGGTCAGCTTCCTACAAACCGGAGACTGGCAAGAACTTAGCTAGTGCTTGCCCTGCGATGCAACTGCCGCAGCTCCAGCTGCCGCCGCTTCCGGGTCTAGATACTCTCCACCCTTGACTACCGGCTTCAGGTTTTCATCTAGCTTGTAGTGAAGAGGCACTCCGGTTGGAATGTTCAAGGCGGCAATGTCCTCGTCACTGATTCCATCCAGGTGCTTCACAAGTGCACGCAAAGAGTTGCCGTGCGCGGTCACCAGAACAATCTTGTTTTCCTTGAGCGATGGAACGATGTCCGACTCCCAATAGGGAAGCATGCGAACAAGAACATCTTTCAGGCACTCGGTCTTTGGAAGCTGGTCTCCCAGATCGCTGTAGCGCTCATCGTTGACCTGTGAGAACTCTGAAGAGTCTTCAATTGCAGGTGGTGGTGTGTCGTAGCTACGACGCCAGATCTGGAACTGTTCGTCACCGTACTTCTGTTGGGTCTCAGATTTGTCGAGCCCCTGCAGCGCGCCGTAGTGACGCTCGTTGAGCCTCCAGGACCGCTTGGTTTCAATCCAGTTTCGGTCCATCTGATCAAGCGCGATGTGAGCGGTGTTTATTGCACGCTTGAGCATCGATGTGTAAAGGATGTGTGGAGCAAGTCCGGATGCTGCAATTAGCTCTCCGGCTCTGGCAGCTTCAAGCTTGCCCTGCTCGGTTAGGTCAACATCCACCCAGCCCGTGAATAGATTCTTTTCATTCCAGACGGAGTGTCCGTGTCGCAACAAAATTAGGTCGTAAGTCATGGCCTAAAGCTTAGTCAACATAGGGCAGCAGTGCCCTTGCCTGACTTGGCTGAATCCCCGAGGCAATAGCAAGGTCAATAAAAAGTGGCCTGACCTGCATCAGTACCGCCGACTCTGAAGTCGTCAGCGGTGGATCAAAAGTTTTTGGATCCAGGGAGGCAGGAATTTTTCGGAGGTATTTTCTGGCTTTTTGAGTCACCGAAAAGTCATCGGAGGTTTGCTCGAGCAACTCTGTAGCGATGATTATTTTGCCAATAACTGCGGCCAGCTGCGGCCTCGGTTTCGAGTCCCGGACCAAGTAGTCAACCCGCCTGGTGAGCACCCGTAAGTTCCTGGTGGCATAGTCCATGCCGGCTGCAACTTGGAGCTGCTCCGATATTTCCTTTTGTGCCCAGCGATAAAAAGGGGAAACTTTAGCAATTGCCGATGCGCTTTCCAGTGAGCTGGTCCAGTTGTCCAGTAGCGGCTGGGTTCTTCTAATTTCATCCAGGGCCTGATCGGCCAGCTCAACATTTGGTGCCCGAAGCACCGCTGCCACCGAACTCAAGGTTGCTCGAAAAACGGCAAACAGAGCCTTTGAATCCTGCCTGACAAGGCGAATCGGATTACGCGGCAGTAGTGAGACAAAAATAAGTGCGACAAGTCCTCCGATGAGGCCATCGATTGCGCGCGAGTAGATGCCGGTCACGGGGGTTTGTAACAGTTGAACCAAAACCGCCTGAATGGCAACGGTGATCGTGAAGGCCGGGTTCGAGGTGAAAAGCCTTGCGAGCAACAGCGCGAGCAAAATTGCAAAGCCGAGCTGAAGAACTCCCTTGCCAAAGACTTGCAGCAGGGTTTCGCTCAAAACAACGCCGGAGAACATGGCAATTGCTGTTGAGAGAACCTGCTTCGGTTTTGTGTCGCGACTAAAACCCAAGGAAGAGATTGCGACAGTGACCGCAAGCAGGGGAACCGCGTGACCCAAACCAAAGTGTGCAATCCAGTAGGCAGTCATTGCTGCCAAAACAATCTGACTGATTGTCCAGAGCGAGTCTCTGACCCTGGAAACCGAGAACCGGATTACAAAGCGGTTCATTTCTTTCCGGTGAGCTTGAAAGCTGCAGGCCTCGGAAGGTTTGCGGCCTTGCCGGCATCATGCGGCACCAGCACCTGCTGCGTTGCCAAAATTCGTTGACTTCCAATTTCAATTGAAAGGTCGAGATAAGGGGTGTTTCGATTCAACAGCGCAAGCGCAATTGACCCTTCCTCGTAATGCAGTGCACCAGCTCGGACGGTTCCGACTTCCTTGTCCTGATAAAAGACCTTGTCGTCCTTTGCGGCCAGCGAGTCGCCCTGTTCCAGGTGCAGAATGATGAGTCGCCTGGGTGGGTGCCCTAGGTTGTGAACTTTGGCAACAGCTTCCTGACCTCGATAGCAGCCCTTGCTCATGTGCACCGCAGATGACAACCAGTCAAATTCATGAGGCAGTGACCTGATGTCGATGTCGTCAATTTCAGGCCTACCCACGGCAATTCGGAGCGCCTGATAGGCAAGCAGTCCAGCCGGAGCGAGGTCCGTTGGCACCGAATCAGTCAAATACTCGCGATAGGCAAACTCTTCCCTGGATTCGGCATAGCGAACCGAGAATTTTGACTCCAGCGAAAATCCGTCAACCCAGCAGGGCGCGTCAAAATCAAAAAAGCCACCAATGCAAACGAGGTCTTCCCTTTTAGAAACCTCAACCCTTGACCGAAAGATCATTTTTGTGAGCCAAGCAAGCATGGCTTCGAGTTTTGAAGCGGCGACAATCACCAGGACGCCCTGGTCGGTGGCGATTATCTTGAGCTGCTGCTCAACGTGTCCCTGCGGAGTCAGCAGCAATGCCTCAGTTGACATGCCGGATTCAAGATTCAAAATGTTTTGTGAAAGCAGTGAGTGAAGCCAGGACTTTGTGTCTGGTCCGACAATCTCGATGACGCCCTGGTCGCTTCTTTGGACGAATGCCTCGCCGGCAAGTAGCTTCCGCTGCTCCAGCAGCGGATTTCCAAAGTGGTCAGTCATTTTTCTTTTCCAAGCGAGCAGAAGCGTGTGAGCTAAGTGGTTTTCCTAGCGCCGCCATGTCCCAGGCCCAGAGCAGTGCTCCTTCTACTAGGCCATACATTCTTTGCCCTGCTGAATATTCTTTGGAGTGTGGAGAGCGCAGCACCGCATCGGTTGCAATGTCCACTCGTGCCGCTTTGATCTGACCGAAATAAAGCTCTGAAACCGCGTCAGAGTTTGTGATGATCGCCTCAATGTCAAAGCCACCGGTGGCATTACGAAACTCTTCCAGCTGCTCACGAGACTGGATAGTTGACTCAGCCTTGCCCGGCAATAGTCCGGGTCCTGGTTCGTGGTCGAGAGTGTTTTTCGCAAGCATCCAGAATCCGTGCTCTTGGCTAATACCCGACCCGTCGGCTTGCCTAGAGATTGCTTGGTATTCCAGCTTGCCATTTGGCAGCGGCAAAAATTGCATTTCTTGAAAGAATTCGACCTCTACTGGGTCTTTGCCCTGCACTGGATAACTGACCACCCCAGATCCACTCCAGTGCCCGAGCAAAAATGTGAACGGGGTTAGCTCAATCGGGAGGTCGTCCGGAATTACGAACAAATTAGCTCTGGCCCTTAAATAGCTTGTAAACAACGAGCGCGGATACTCCGGCGATTGCAACGGTAGCCAAGATAAGCAAGCCGGTAAAGAGGATTTCTAGTGCCAACAACATGGTCTAAGTCTAACTGCCCAAAGCAATAACTGTCATAACTCCAAGGATTGCAACCGTCCCGGCTGAGACATAAACCTGCTGCCTCACGGTGTCTTTGGCCTCCTTGGACAACAGGTGTCCGAGGCTCACAACGGCAATCGCCGCACCCGCGATTGCAGCAAACGCATTGTAGAGACGGTCATCGGAGTAGCTGGCTAGCGCCCACAGGCCAGCGATTAGGACCGCTGTCCATATCAAAGAAATCTGCAACCACTGCCTGCTCACGGCTTAAACTCTACCCAACAGGGCTCGGCATCGGGCTATCATTTTGCTAAACGGAGGGCGGGCTGGTGGCAGTTGTATTGTGCATATCCCCCGGTGGGCAGACTCCGCTGAGCGCGCTGGAGGCCCTAGGCCACCAACTCATTCAAGTAACTTTTGATCCGCAGCAGCTTGCCGATGCCCCGAGGCACGATGTGGTGCTGCTTGATTGCCGACACAACTTAATGGGCGCAAAGGCTGTGGCACGAATTCTGAATGCTGCCGGCTGGAGTCGGCCCCTGATGCTGGTTGCAAACGAGAGTGTGCTGGCTGCAGTTAGCGCGGAATGGGGCCTCAAGGATTTTGTTTTGGAGGGCGCCTCACTGGCCGAGGTAGATGCCAGGGTTCGGATCCTGTTGGATGCCAAGCCCACGCAACAAAGTGAGGTCAAAAACTCAACCGGACTAACCATTGACCTTGCCAGCTACACAGCCAAAATTGCCGGCAAGGCACTGGATTTGACATTCAAGGAATTTGAATTGCTTCGCCACCTAAACGAGAACCCAGGCCGGGTGTTCTCAAGGGAACAGCTACTGAGCGAAGTCTGGGGCTACGACTACTTTGGCGGAACCAGAACGGTCGATGTCCACATCCGTCGCCTGCGCGCAAAGCTCGGTGAGCACGAGTCGCTAATTGGCACGGTTCGCAACGTTGGCTACCGCCTGAATCCAGATGGTCAACCGGAAGAAAATAGTTAACCCACTGCTAACTTGCAGATGCCAAGATTGGTCCTATGTCAGAAGAGACGCAAATAATATTTCAGCCTGAATCGCAGCCTGATCTGCCTGCTGAGCGCTTCTTGGATCGTGAGCTGAGCTGGCTCGAATTCAACCAGCGAGTGCTCGAGCTAGCCGAAGATCAGAACCTGCCGCTTCTTGAGAGGGTTCACTACCTGGGTATTTTTGCCTCTAACCTTGACGAGTTTTTCATGGTTCGGGTGGCGTCGCTAAAACGAAGAATCGCCACCGGTATCGCCGTCCAGTCAGCATCTGGCTTGAGCCCGCAAGATGTCCTGCAGCGAATCTCGGATCGAACTAGGGAGCTGCAAACCAGGCACGCTGAACTCTTTGCTCGCGTCGTGGCACCGGAGCTGAGGGCAAACGGGATTGACGTAGTTCATTGGTCCACGCTGTCCGACGAAGAAAAAACCGCGCTTCACGAGTACTTCTCGTCTCAGGTGTTTCCTGTACTGACGCCTTTGGCTGTTGACCCGGCTCACCCCTTCCCCTACATCTCTGGGCTTTCGCTAAACCTTGCGGTGGTTCTGAAAAACCCGAAGGATCAAACCGAGCACTTTGCCAGAGTAAAGGTGCCGCCACTGTTGCCAAGATTTGTTTTGGTTCCAGGAGCTGAGTCGAGGTATGTTCCGCTCGAAGATGTCATGGGTGAATTCCTGGGCGAACTGTTTCCTGGCATGGAGGTTTTGCAACACCACATCTTCCGGGTCACCAGGAATGAGGACCTCGAGGTGGACGAGGATGAGGGCGAAAACCTGCTGATTCAACTCGAAAAAGAGCTGCTCAGGAGGCGATTCGGGCCACCGGTACGCCTCGAGGTTGCCGAGGACGTTGACCCGCAGGTCTTGAGCCTGCTGCAGCGCGAGCTGGACATCGACCACACGGATGTCTACAACCTGCCAGAGCCACTTGATCTTTCGAGCCTTAAGTCTCTGGCTTTTCTTCCTAGGCCAGAACTGCAATTTGAACCGCATGCCATCACCACCAACCGCTACCTAGAGGCCGATGAGGACGAAGCTGCCGATATTTTCGCTTCGCTCCGAGAGCGCGAAGTCCTGGTTCATCACCCCTACGAAAGCTTTGCCACCAGCGTTCAAGCGTTCTTGGAGCAAGCCGCCGATGACCCACAGGTCCTGGCGATCAAGCAGACCCTTTATCGAACCTCCGGAGATTCACCAATTGTTGATGCCTTGATTGACGCTGCTGAAGCCGGCAAACAGGTCCTGGCGCTGGTTGAAATCAAGGCTCGGTTTGACGAGAAGAACAACATCGCCTGGGCCAGAAAACTTGAGGCAGCCGGAGTTCACGTTGTCTACGGAATCGTTGGGCTAAAAACTCACTGCAAACTCTCTCTTGTGATTCGTCAGGAAGGCAACCAGCTTCGCCGCTACTGCCACATTGGAACCGGTAACTACAACCCAAAGACGGCTCGCTACTACGAGGACTTTGGCCTGCTGACTGCTCGGCCGGCTGTTGGAGAAGACCTGACTCAGCTGTTCAACCAGCTCTCTGGATTCTCGACCGAGCCCTCCTACTCTTCAATCCTGACTTCACCCGTTGGAGTCAGAGAGGGCCTAGTTGAGCGGATTCAGCGCGAGATAGACAACCACCAGGCTGGAAAACCAGCAAAGGTTAGGTTCAAGATCAATTCACTGGTTGACGAGCAGATCATTGACCAGCTCTACTTTGCCTCGATGGCTGGAGTGCCCGTGGAAATCGTTGTGCGCGGAATGTGTGCGCTGAAGCCCGGTATCCCAGGGCTCAGTGAGAACGTCACCGTGCACTCGGTTCTCGGTCGCTATTTGGAACACAGCCGGATCTTCTTCTTTGAAAATGCCGGCGACCCAGATGTCTTCATCGGTTCAGCTGACATGATGCATCGAAACTTGGACCGAAGAGTGGAGACCCTGGTGAAGATCACCCAGAGCGACCAAATCAAGGAACTAGATGACCTATTTGTTCTAGCTATGAGCAACCAGGTTTCAGTTTGGGAGCTCGAGTCTTCAGGAAATTGGCGCAGAGACGCCAAAGACGCAGACGGTCAACCGCTGCTTGACATGCAGGATGAAATCATGTCCAGAACACTTGTCAAGAAGCGGAGCAGGTAGTGATTGTCTATGCAGCCGGAGTTGTTTGTTGGCGACCGACCAAAACCAGTTTTGAGGTGGCGGTTGTCTATAGAGAAAAATACGATGACTGGACCTTTCCGAAAGGAAAGGTAGACCCCGGAGAACTTCTCCCGGAAACAGCAGTCCGGGAAGTTGAAGAGGAGGCTGGCATTCGGGTCAGACTCGGTCGAAAACTTGCTGTTCTGAGTTACAAAATTGGTGCCGGAAACACCAAGGAGGTTCACTACTGGGTCTCCAAGGTAAAGGACAGTGCGATTGCAAAATCCAAGTTCAAACCCAATAAGGAAATCGCCAAGGTTGAGTGGGTTGAGGCCAGCAAGGCCCTAAAAGTGCTGACCTACGACCACGATAAAGACCTGCTCAAGCAGACAATTCAGTGGTCAGAGAATTCCGAGCTGGAAACCCGTGGCCTGGTGATCTTGCGCCACACAACCGCCACCCCAAGAACTGAGTGGGTGGGCGAAGAGGCCAAGCGACCGCTACTGCCAGAGGGCAAGAAGCAAGCAAAGCGGCTAGTGACGCTGATTGATGCCTATGGGCCAAAGCGCTTGGTTACCAGCCCCTGGACTAGGTGTCAGCAGACTGTTGCTCCATACTCAAAAAAGACTCAGCGGACACTTATTGAAAGATCGCAACTGACAGAGCTTTCAAACCAGCGCGGTCCCAGAAAAACCAAGAACGTAATCGAAGACACTTTTGGTCAGAACAAGAACGCACTGATTTGCTCGCATCGCCCAGCTCTCCCAACAATCATCGAGACCTTTGCAAAGCATGCCACCAAACAGGTTTCCGCCAGCCTTGCTCAAGAGCACACGCTTGCACCGGGTGAATTTCTTGTGCTGCGAGTCTCAATGGCCCAGAAGCCAAAAGTTATTGCCTACGAACGCATCTACTTAGAGTCAAAACTTCGCCCGTAATTCATCAGCTGTTTACTTGGTTTACAAACGAAGTTTGTCTTGCCTTCCTAACTTGGCTCTCGCCTAATAAACCATAAGGAAAGGTAATTCATGAACAACATTCTCAAGCTTGGTGCCCTGGCTGCTGCCAGCACTCTAGTTCTAGCTGGTTGTGCTGCTAACGAAGCAGCAGTAGAAGAAACAACCAGTACTACAACCGACACAACCGAAACAGTTGTGGAACTAACAGGCACCCTAAACGGATCTGGCGCTTCATCGATGGCTGCCGGCCAAGAAGCTTGGATCGCTGCTTTCCAGACCGCCAACCCTGGTGTAACCGTGAACTACGACCCAACGGGTTCTGGAACCGGTCGCAAGCAGTTCATGGAGGGCGCAACCTCATTCACAGGTTCTGACTCTTACTGGAAAGAAGAGGAGCTAGGCGGAGAGTTCCCAAGCTGCGCAGCTGGCACCTTGCCATGGGAGTTCCCAATCTGGATTTCCCCAATCGCCGTGATCTTCAACCTCGATGGTGTTTCAAGCTTGAACATGGACGGTGCAACTGTTGCCGGCATTTTCGCTGGTGAGATCACCAAGTGGAACGATGCAGCAATTGCGGCCGCAAACCCAGGCGTTTCACTGCCTGACCTTGCAATCACCGCTGTTCACCGCTCTGACGAGTCAGGCACCTCAAAGAACTTCACCGACTACCTAGGTGCTGTGGCTCCTGATGTATGGACTGTCGGCGCAATCGAAGCTTGGCCTGCAGAGTACGGCGGCGAGGGTGCGCAGGGTACCTCTGGTGTTGTATCAGCAGTTTCAGGCGGAAACGGAACCATCGGTTACGCTGACGCTTCTCGTGCCGGTGACCTAGGAACCGTTGCCGTAAAGGTCGGCTCTGACTACGTTGCTTACTCGGCAGAGGCTGCAGCAGCTGTTGTTGACGCATCGCCACTAGTTGAAGGACGCGAGTCATACGACTTGGCGACCAAGATCGACCGCAACACCACCGCATCTGGTGCCTACCCAATCGTTTTGGTTAGCTACCTAATGGGCTGCAACGACTACGCAGATGACGCTCAGGCTGAGCTAGTTCGCGCATGGGCATCGTTCCTAGTATCAGAAGAGGGCCAGCAGGCTGCTGCTGCCTCTGCAGGAAATGCTCCAATCTCTGCTGGTCTTCGTGCAAAGGCACAGGCCATCATTGATGCGATCAAGTAACTGAACATTAGGTGAATAACACCCGGCCCGGGTCCCCTGGGCCGGGTGTTTTTACTAACTTGGTAACCAAGTAAATAAGTCAGGAAAAAAATGACCGATGTGAAGCCAAAGGCAGTCAGACGCCTCGGTGATATCGTGTTCGCCAACCTGACCTTCTTGGCGGGTATCAGCATCCTGCTAACACTGGCAACTGTTGCCGCTTTCCTTTTTGCCCAGTCGGTTCCAGCCTTCACTGGAGAGCCGATTGAGGCTGCTGAGAATGGCTTCTGGGCTTATGTTTTCCCGTTCATCTTTGGAACTGTTTATGCCTCGGTGATTGCACTGGCAATCGCAACCCCGCTGGCGATTGGAATCGCCCTTTACATCTCGCACTTTGCAAACCGCCGTTTCTCCCAAATCCTGGGTTATGCAGTTGACCTGCTAGCAGCAATCCCGTCGGTTGTTTACGGCCTCTGGGGCATTCTGGTGCTAGCTCCATTCTTGACACCGTCTTATCGGTGGCTGAACGAGAACCTCGGTTGGGTTCCAGTCTTTGGCGGCCAGGTTTCTGCCACCGGCCGAACAATGCTGACTGTGGGTATCGTGCTTGCGATCATGGTGCTTCCGATTATGGCTGCACTGATTCGTGAAGTTTTCCTGCAAACACCGAGACTCCACGAGGAAGCTGCCTTGGCTCTTGGTGCAACCAGGTGGGAAATGATCAAAATGGCAGTGCTGCCATTTGGTCGCCCGGGCATCATCTCCGCGGCAATGCTGGGACTGGGCCGTGCGCTCGGTGAAACGATGGCGGTTGCCATGGTGCTCTCCCCCGCCGCGGTGATTTCATTTGACATGCTTACCTCCACCAACTCGAACACCATTGCTGCGAACATCGCATTGCAGTTCCCGGAGGCCGGCGGAAACTACACCAACCTCTTGATTGCAACTGGGCTCGTGCTGTTCGGCATCACAATGGTCGTAAACATGATTGCCCGCTGGGTAATTAGCCGCAGGGCAGAATTCTCGGGGGCAAACTAATGGCCACCTCACAGCTGCAGTCAACTTTCCGGGGAACCAGAGACCTCCCGCGCTGGGTGTCGCCACTGATGCTGGTTGGTTTTTTCTTGGCCTCGTTCTTCCTGCAGAGCGCTCTTGCATCCGGTGCGGATTCAGTTGAGATCAACCTGGTGCCGGTTGCGGTCTTTGGTTTGCTCGGCTACGCCGTCACGCTTTATGTGCTGTCACGGATCGTGGAGGGAGTCAGGAAGGCAACTGACCGACTTGTTACAACGCTGGTTTCCACCGCCTTCGCGCTGGCCCTGATTCCACTTATTTCACTTGCCTACACAGTTGTCACCAATGGTGTTGCACGGTTCGACATGGAGTTCTTCACCTTCTCGATGCGAAACGTGGTGGGCGAGGGCGGTGGAGCACTCCACGCGATCGTCGGGACCCTTGAAATCACTGGAATTGCAACTTTGATTTCTGTTCCCGTTGGAATCCTGGCCGCCATTTACCTAATTGAATACGGCCGCGGAACAATTGCCCGGCTAGTTACCTTCTTTGTTGACGTGATGACTGGCGTGCCGTCGATCGTCGCTGGCTTGTTTGCCTATGCGCTATTCGTTATTTTCTTTGGTCCTGGTGTCCGAATGGGCCTTGGCGGCGCAATTGCACTTAGCGTGCTGATGATTCCGGTTGTTATTCGTGCCACCGAGGAAATGCTCAAGATTGTCCCGAATGAACTTCGGGAAGCTGCCTATGCTCTCGGAGTTCCGAAGTGGCTTACGGTCTTGAAGGTGGTTCTGCCAACTGCCCTTGCCGGAATTGCTACCGGTGTCATGATTGCGATTGCTCGAGTGATCGGTGAGACTGCTCCGCTGCTTCTGATCGCAGGATTCACGGCCTCGATGAACTACAACCCATTTGATGAGCGCATGATGACCCTGCCGGTCTTCGTCTATACCTCCTATGCCAACCAAGGTGTTGACATGCAGGCCTATGTTGACCGCGCCTGGGCGGGCGCTCTGACTTTGATGATCATCGTGATGGTCCTAAACCTTGTTGCTCGTCTTATTAGTAAGTACTTTTCTCCGAAGGGATAACCCATGTCAAAGCGCATAGAACTGAAATCACTGGATGTCTACTACAGCAGCTTCCTGGCGGTTCAGGATGTGAACATGGTGATCGAACCAAAGGCCATCACTGCCTTCATCGGCCCTTCTGGCTGTGGAAAGTCCACCCTTATTCGAACCCTGAATAGGATGCACGAGGTTATTCCAGGGGCCAGGGTCGAAGGCCAGCTGTTGATGGATGGCGAGGATGTCTATGGGCCGGATGTTGATCCGGTTCGAGTCCGGCGCCAGGTCGGAATGGTTTTCCAGCGCCCGAACCCATTCCCAACAATGTCCATCAAGGACAACGTTCTTTCCGGCTACAAACTGAACAACTCCAAGATGTCCAAGACTGAGGCCGAAGAGCTAACCGAGAAGGCACTTGTTGGCGCAAACCTTTGGAATGAAGTCAAGGACCGGCTCGACAAGCCAGGTTCTGGACTATCTGGCGGTCAGCAGCAACGTCTGTGTATTGCCCGAGCAATTGCGGTTGAGCCAGATGTGATTCTGATGGATGAGCCAACCAGCGCTCTGGATCCAATTTCGACGGCCGCGATTGAAGACTTGGCTGTCGAGCTCAAGGAAAAGTTCACAGTCGTGATTGTTACCCACAACATGCAGCAAGCATCCAGAATCTCGGACATGACCGCATTTTTCAACATTGCCGGAACCGGCATGCCAGGAAAGCTCATCGAGTACGACAAAACTGAGAAGATTTTCTCGAACCCCGGACAGCAGCAAACCGAAGACTACGTTTCTGGTCGCTTCGGCTAGAAACAATATCGCCTGCTAACAGGTTGATGTTTCCATGATTAAAACTGTCACCTCAGATTTACCGACCCTACGAAACTCGAATGGGCAGCCGGCCACGGTTCTGGTTACCGGCGCAACTGGGTATATTGGCGGCCGCCTGATTCGTGAGCTGCTGAGCCACGAATACAAAGTCCGAGTTCTGGTGCGAGATGCAGCCCGGCTAAACGACTACCCCTGGGTCCAAAACGTTGAGGTTGTTGTGGGGGACGCGACAAACCCGGAAGCCTTGAAAAAGGCACTCAAAGGCGTTGATCTGGCGTATTACCTACTTCACGCTCTGATGGTTTCCAAAGATTTTGAATCCAAAGAGCGGGAACTGGCGGAAGTATTTGGTTCGGTCGCCAAGAAACAAAAGGTTTCGAGAATCGTCTACTTGGGGGGAATGATCTCAAACGATGACCAGCTTTCTCCTCACATGTCCGCAAGGGCAGAGACCGGGGATATTTTGCGTAACAGCGGTGTACCAACGATTGAGCTGCGCGCAGGTGTCGTGATTGGCTCTGGTTCAGCATCATTTGAGATGCTGCGGCACCTCACTGAACGACTGCCATTCATGGTCACGCCGAAGTGGTTGCTAAACAAGATTCAGCCGATTGCAATTAGGGACGTGCTGCGCTACTTGGTCGGCTCTGCCACAATCGACAAAAAAGTGAATCGGGATTTTGACATCGCTGGCCCAGAGGTATTCACCTACCTAGAGATGATGCAGCTCTATGCGGAAGTTGCTGGCCTCAGAAGAAGGATCATCATCCCGCTGCCGGTGTTGACCCCGCGGCTGGCCTCTGGCTGGATCGGACTGGTTACCCCAGTCCCGGTCACCCTTGCAAAGCGACTTGTTGCATCCCTGAAGCACGACGTTGTTGCCAGAGATAGCGACATTCGGGATTTCATACCGGATGCAAAGGGTGGGATGACAGACTTTAGAAGCGCGGTTGGCCTGGCACTGAGACGAGTCAAGGACCTGGAAGTTGAAACCAGGTGGAGCAACGCTTCGGTTCCGGGCACTCCTTCAGAACCGCTGCCGACTGACCCCAGCTGGGCCGGAGGTTCACTTTATGTGGACCATCGTGAATACCTGTCCACTGACAGCGTGAGCGAGATTTGGTCCAGAGTGGAGGCCATCGGCGGCAAGAACGGTTATTCCACAGCCACCTGGGCATGGGAGCTTAGAGGGCTGATGGATCTAGTTGTTGGCGGGGTTGGCCTAAGGCGTGGCAGAAGAGACCCAAACACCCTCATGGAGGGTGAGGCACTGGATTTCTGGAGGGTTGAAAAGATCGACCGTCCTCACCTTTTGCGACTGCGTGCGGAGATGAAGCTGCCGGGGCTTGCCTGGCTCGAATTCCGGGTCACTCAGTTTGATGAGAGTCACTCACTTTTGGTTCAAAAAGCCTACTTTCACCCTCACGGTCTCTCCGGGCACGGCTACTGGTGGCTGGTTTCGTTTATGCATGGAATCGTTTTCCCTTCGATGGCAAAGAAGCTGGCCGGTAAGGGCTGCAAGAAGCACCCGACCAGCTAGGCTTCATCGGTGCAGAAAACTCGCCTGGCAGTGATCGCCCTGTTGGGCGTTGGTTTTGTTTGGGGTGCAGCCTTTGTTCTGATGAAGGACGCCATCGAACAACAGCCATACATGGATTTCCTTGCAACCAGATTCTCGATAGCAGCGATGGCGATGGTGATCCTTCGACCAAGAGTTGCCCTGGCAATGAAGCCGGGAGACTTGAAATTTGGAGCCCTCATCGGAGTCGTGCTCGCCTTTGGCTACATAACCCAGACGATAGGACTTGAGCTAACCACGGCCGCCACCAGTGGCTTCTTGACCGGTCTCTATGTTGTTTTCACTCCCCTAATAGCTTGGCTTCTCACGAGAAGGCGCTTCGCAACCAGGGTGATTGTTGGCGTGGTTTTGGCAATGGTCGGACTTGCAATTTTTTCTGGAGCTGCAGCCAACATTGAATTCCAAATAGGCCAGATTTGGCTGGTCGTTTGTGCCGTTCTTTACGCCATTCACATCCTGCTTCTTGGAAAATATGGCATGGGCAGAACCCCCTACCGGATGGCAATGATTCAGATTGCATTTGCGGCTGTTGTTTGTTGGGGCTTTGCGCTTTTGGATGGATATCAAGCGCCGCCAAACTGGGAAGTTTGGTTTGCAATTCTGTTTACGGCACTGCTGTCCACTGTGATCGCGTTCTGGGTGCAGACCTGGGCGCAAACACTGATTGACCCGGCCCGAGTTGCGCTGCTGATCACCAGCGAGGTCATCTTCACCGCCATTCTGGCAGTTGGACTGGGTCAAGAACCGTTGACAGTTGCAATGATTGTGGGTGGCTCAACCATGCTCACGGCGATGCTAATTGTTGAGTGGCCCACCAAAGCCGAACCCGAGGTTCCGCTAGAGCCCCAAATCCACGAGTAACTCTTGCAGCTTCTTGTTGTCGGCAAGCTCCTTGTCGGATCGCGCCATCTTTACCGGCAATCTCCTGCGCAGGAGGTCCTCTCTGGTGTGGACGAGCTCGTGCTCGGCAATGTGTCGAATCTCCTGCTCGGTAATACCAAGCCCAGGGACTATTTCTTCAAGCGGGCCGTCCCCAATAATCTCGAAGGCCGCCTCCCCATGTCGGCGCCAAATTCCCTCAGCGATTCTTGATGCAGCATCCCGGTCCGATCTTGCTGCAACCAGGGCAGAGAAATCTTCTTGCCGAAGTTGAGAGCCCTCACCAAACCAGTTCACCGGCCGTTTGGTGATGTGCCCAAGCCGGGTTAGCTCCTGCACAATTTCTTTTCCAACATTTAGGCAGTCAGTGAGCTTGCCGCCCAAAACGGTGACAACCGACAGCGCTTTATTGGCCTCCACTATGTGCTTACGGCTCAGCTGGTGCCAATCCGCGACATCACCAGACTGACCACCGTCAACAACAAGCGGACGCACTCCTGATCGCTCTGCAACTATGTCACCTGGCGTGATTGGAACCTCGAGCTCAAGCTGCGCATTTACCTGCTTGATAACAAAGTCACGGTCTTCCTGAGTGACCTTGGTGTGAGGATCATCCACTCGAGTGTCAGTGGTTCCCACCATCGAACGGTCGCCCATCGGAAGCACGTAGAACAATCGCTCTTGCTCATCCCAAAGTGCTAGCACTTGATTCAGCTCTGTGATCTTCCGATTCAGCACCAAGTGGATGCCCTTTGAAAACACCAAACCGGCATTTGTCGGTGCCTGAAGAAGCTCTGAAACGTTCTTTGCAAAAGGTCCCGCGGTATTAATCACGCTGGTGGCGGTCACTGTGGTTTTTTCTTTGCCGCTGAGCTCGAGCTCCCAGCCATTGGTCCCGTGCTTAGCAGCAGTGAGCTCCGTGTAGTTTCTAACATCAGCACCCTGCTTCATGGCATGGCGAACAAAGTCAAAAACAAAGCGTGAATCGTTGTCTGGTAGCTCAGCGTCGTAGTACTTAATCGCGGCTCGTCCGGTGATTAGGTTGGGTTCAAGTTTTTTGGCTGTCTTTGCCGAATAGCTTGCCGGTGGCTTGGTTCCAAGGAGCCCAATTCCCCAATAAAAGAGCGTTCCAAAAGTTCCCAGCAATCTTCCGAAAGGCGCGGTTGGGCCAAGGGAGGCCAAAAAGCCAATCTGCCGAATCTGGTTCGGGTAATTTCGCATCAGGTGGTTTCTGGCCAGGCAAAGCTTAAACACCAAACCAAATTCGTAACCCTGAAGGTACTTGATCCCACCCCAAACTAGGTTGCTAGATTCCTGGGATGTGAAGTTGGCAATATCGCCCTTATCAACCAGCAGGACCCTGAGCCCGGCTGCGGAAGCAGCGGAGGCTGCGACAGCACCGTTGATTCCGGCACCGATCACGACAACGTCAAAATGAACGTTTTTGTTCGAATTCGTTTGATTTTGTTTGGCCACACTGAAAGCATAGAAGCATAGAGTCTCAGATGGAAGCTAATTAGCCTCCAAGGAGGAAATTAATGTCGATTTTGGCCATTGATGCTGGCACCACCGGTGTCACAGCACTGATCGTGAGCGACCAGGGTGAAATTACTGCCCGCGGATACCAAGAGTTCCCGCAGTATTTTCCGCACCCCGGCTGGGTTGAGCACGAACCTGAGGAGATCTGGCAGGCAGCGTTGGTGGCATGCAAATTAGCAATTGGAGAGGCCGACTCCGAAATCAGCTGCATCGGAATAACTAACCAGCGTGAAACTGCAGTCATCTGGGACCGGACCGAACTTAGCTCTCCCACCAGGGCAATTGTTTGGCAGGACCGAAGAACCAGCATCTACAAAGAGGAGCTCGATCAGAAAAACACTGACGACTGGATCAGGACTAAAACTGGCCTCAACATTGACCCCTACTTCACCGCGAGCAAGTTCCTGTGGTGGGCAAGAAATGAAACAGAGATTTGGCAGGGTGTGGTTGATGGCACATACGCCCTCGGCACCATCGATAGCTACCTGATTGCCAGGCTAACCGGCGGGGCTGCGCACCTTACCGATGCCAGCAATGCATCCAGGACCCAACTAATGGACCTAGAAAGTGGCGAATGGGACCAGAGCCTGCTGGATGCATTCGAGATCCCAGGAACCGCCCTTCCCAAAATCACCTCAAGCTGGGGCGAGATAGCAACCACTGACCCGGAGCATTTTCTGGGCGTGACCGCGCCAATCACAGGTGTTGCCGGAGATCAGCAGGCAGCGCTATTTGGTCAACTCGCCTTCAAGGAAGGCGAATCAAAGGCAACGTATGGAACCGGAGCTTTCATCCTTACCAACACCGGGTCAAGGATTGTGAGCTCGCAGCATGGCCTGCTTGGAACAGTGGCGTGGAAAAGCCCTGAAGGTGAAATCAGCTACGCCCTTGAAGGGTCGGTCTTTGTCGCCGGTGCATCGGTCCAATGGTTGCGGGACGGTCTAAAAATTATTGATAAGGCCTCAGATGTTGAGGCACTTGCTGCAAGCGTTGCGGACTCGGACGGGGTGGTTTTCATGCCAGCTCTAACCGGCCTGGGTGCCCCATACTGGCAGCCAGATATCCGCGGTTCCATTTTCGGCATTACCCGTGGCACCACCGATGCTCACATCGCTTACGCAACCCTGGAGGCAATTGCCATCCAGGTGAAGGCTGTCTTGGATGCAATGGAGCTGGACATGCAGACCAGCATCCCTGCTCTTCGCGTTGATGGTGGGGCTGCTGCAAACAACCTATTGATGCAAATCCAAGCTGACCTTATTTCTAAGGATGTTGAGCGCGCCACCAACCTGGAATCAACCGGGCTCGGGGCGGCGCTACTAGCTGGACTGGGTTCGGGCATTTGGAATTCATTCTCCGACCTGGATGCATTGAACCCAACGGAGCAGACTTTCAGCCAAAAATCGGATCGATCGAAGGTGTACGCGAGATGGCAACAGGCACTTGGAGCAACGGAATGGTTCCACAAAAACTAAGCTAAGTACATGTATCAGCCGGAATCGAAGCTTGCCGCCCAGGCACTTAGCGCCGGCTACGCTGCCGATGAAGTCATCCGCAATCTAGACCTCGAAATCGAGCGCGGGTCGGTCACAGCAATCATTGGAGCAAATGGTGCCGGAAAGACATCGCTACTCAAGGCGCTGGCTCGCAAAATTCCTGCCGCCAAGGGCACGGTCCTGCTCGATGGGGTTTCTATTGCTTCCTTGAGTAAAACTGAGCTGTCAAAAACCTTTGGTTTTCTAGCCGCAATTCCGGCAGCCAAGAACCTGGAAACCGTCTTCGAACTGGTTTCTAGATCAGCCATGGCGGCCAACCAAATTTCTCGTGTTTCTCCTCGGCTGCGGGAGGAAATTGACACCCTGCTTGAGAGAACCTCGCTGACGGCCGTCAAGGACAAAAGAATTGGTGAACTCTCCTCTGGTTACAAGCAGTGCGCTGTGATTGCAGCCGCTCTTGTGAAAAACCCAGAAGTGCTGTTGCTCGATGAGCCAACTTCATCCCTTGACTACAGTCACCAGCTGCAGGTGATGAACCTGCTGTCCTCCCTAAAAAAAGAGCGCGGGATGACCATCATTGCCGTGATTCACGACCTCAACCTGGCGGCCAGATTTGCCGACCAGATAGTTGTTTTGAAGCAAGGTTCCATTGTTGCCAAGGGCAATCCTCACGAGGTGATCACCCCCAACAACCTCGCTGAAGCCTTCAATATCCTGGCGCGGGTAATTGATGATCCGGTCGGTAAAACACCCCTAGTAATTCCAATTCGCCAGCTTGGCTAGTAGCCAAAAGTTAGCTAGCGGACGATAATAGGAGCGTAGTTCACCAGTGAAGGCGCGGTTACTAAAGTAACGCCAACGAGGCTCTGCGCATACTGGTGGATGAGGGCAAGGACTGGGCCCGTTCAAATAAATCGGTCATGTTTGGTTGTGAAAATCCATGCGTATCTTGCTCATTGGGGCAGGTGGTGTTGGCGATGCAATCGTCAAGATCTCTGCCGATCGTAATTTCTTCGAAAAACTAATAGTCGCTGACTATGACCTAGCCCGCGCTGAAAAGAGCGTTGCTTGGGTCAGCGAACACGCTCCTGAAGCCTCCTCAAGGTTTGAGGCAGCTCAGATTGATGCCAGCGACCCTGACAACATTGCGGCGCTCGCTAAAAAAGTGGGCGCTACCCACATCATGAACGCAGTTGAGCCCAAGTTCGTGCAGAGCATCTTCCAAGGTGCTCTAGCAGCTGGCGCAAACTACATGGACATGGCGATGAGCCTGAGTCACGTGCATGAAACAGATCCATTCAACACTCCTGCTGAGAAACTTGGTGACTGGCAGTATGACCACCACAAAGACTTTGAGGAAAAGGGTCTATTGGCTCTTATTGGAACCGGTGCGGAGCCAGGAATCTCGAACATCTTTGCTCGCTATGCAGCCGACCACCTCTTCAGCGAAGTTGACGAGATAACAATCCTCGATGGTGGCAACTTGGTTGTGAAGAACGAAGACGGAGAAGAGATCTTCGCGCCTTCATTCTCAATTTGGACCGTAATCGAAGAGTGCTTGAACCCACCTTTGATCTGGGAAAAAGAGCGCGGTTGGTATACAACCAAGCCTTTCAGCGAGCCTGCTCTATTTGAGTTCCCTGGCGGCATCGGACCAATCGAGTGCGTGAACGTGGAGCACGAAGAAGTGAACATGCTTCCTCGAACGATGGATGCCAAGAAGGTTGCTTTCAAGTACGGCCTTGGAACCGAATTCATCAGCGTTCTAAAGACTCTTCATGCGCTTGGGCTAGACAAGATCAACCCGGTTTGGGTCAGGTCGAAGTCTGGTAAATCTCAGGTGGCACCTCGTGACCTAGTTGCCGCTGTGCTGCCAGACCCAGCATCACTGGTTGATGTCATGACAGGCAAGACCTGCGCTGGAACACTGGTTACCGGCAAGGGCAAGGACGGCGAAGCCAAGGCTACCTACCTCTACCACGTTGCAGACACTCAGTGGACTGCCGAGAACTACGACGCTCAGGCTGTTGTTTGGCAGACTGCGCTGGTTCCGGTAATCGCGCTAGAGCTGCTAGCAACCGGTCAGTGGGATGCAACCGGTGTTCGTGGGCCAGAAGAGTTTGACGCAAAGGTGTTCTTGGACCTAATGGCTGGCGAGTACGGCCAGGCCTGGGGCGCTCAGGGAAGGAACCCTCAGAACACAAGCGTTATTGACGCCAACTGGGAATAAACAACTAAAACAACCTGTTTTATTAGACTGAGTGCAGTAAATAGTCTGGGAACACTCTCAGGCTTCTCCGAGTTGTATTACTTAGAGTAGAGACACTTAGAACTAACAGGGAGTTATAGAGTGCGAATTTCAAAGCGTTGGGTTCCTTCGATTGCAGTTCCAGCAGTGATCGCTGTTGGAGCCATTGCGGTTCCGCTGCAGGCCAATGCCATTGACTTACCGGACCTAAGTCCGCAGCAGGTCATGGTTTTGATGCAGGGTGCCGATGTCACTGAGTTCTCTGGAACAATTGTGAAATCAAGCAACCTAGGTTTGCCGACTCTGGAATTTAGCTCAATGATGTCTGAGGACAGCATTGCGCAGATGGAAGAGAAGATGCCGGCCGAGATGGCGGACTTTGTTCCTGCAGTCATTGAGTCGAACACCTTGACCCAGGCACTTGAATTGATTTCAGGCTCTCACACCATTCGCGTTTATGTTTCTGGCCAGGACAAACTGCGTGCACAGATTCTTGACCCAATGTCGCAGCGCGACCTGATTGTGAACGGCAATGAGTTCTGGGTTTACGACGCCAAAATGGCAACTGCCCTGACCGGAACAATTGACATCGAGGCTGACCCTGCAAAGCAGGCAGAGGCCGAGCAAAAGGTTCTGGACTACGCCGACACAATCGCGCTTGACCTTTCAAGCCCAGAAGCAATTGCCGACTACCTGGTGTCGATGGTCGACGAAACTTCACAGATTGAGGTAGGCAAGGACCACAGTGTCGCTGGTCGAAGTGCCTACCAGCTAATAATTAGCCCAGATTCTCAAAACTCGCTGGTTGCCAGTGCTGCGGTCTCGGTTGACTCCGAGACTGGAATGCCTCTGAGAGTTGAGATCTTCTCAACCACCCAGGCAGAAGCGGCAATGACTGTTGGCTTTAAGAGCATCAGCTTTGAAAGCGTCGACCAGGGTCTATTTAGCTTTACTCCTCCAGCAGGAACCAGCGTTGAAACATTTGATGCAGACGAGCTAATGGCGACACTGGATGGCTACGAGAAGCCTGAAGGCTACGTCAGTGACTACGAAGTGCCAGCCGAGCCAAAAGTTTTGGGCTCTGATTGGGACAGCGTCGTGCACCTAGCTGCATTGCCTACAGACATTCCTCAAGACTTGATGGCAACCGAATTGTTTGCTGACATGTTGACCGAGGTTCCAGGCGGCAAGGTTTTCTCAACGCCGCTGGTTAATGTTTTGCTGACTGATTCTGGTGAGGTCTACATAGGCGCAGTGACAATCGATTACCTTCTGAGCCTCGCTAACTAGCCCTCGATGGACAACGCCATAGAGCTAGCGATCAAAACCAGCTCTCTCACAAAGCAGTTTGGTTCACAAAAAGCCGTCAATAACATTGACCTGAGTGTCCCAAAGGGCTCTGTGTTTGGCTTTCTTGGACCAAATGGCTCGGGCAAAACCACGTCCATCAGAATGATTCTGGGTTTGGCCGAAGCTAGCCAGGGGCAGATCGAGCTACTTGGCCACCCAATTCCTAAAGAACTAGAGCTGGCGCTACCAAAGGTCGGAGCATTGGTTGAGGGACCTGCCTTCTATCCCTACATGTCGGGCCGGAACAACCTGATCAGAATCGACTCCGCAGATAGGTTTGCAAACAGCAAAACCAGAGCAGAGCGGGTGGATGCAGCACTGGAGCGAGTCGGTCTCACGAACGCCGCCAAGAAAAAAGTTCACGCGTACTCACTTGGCATGAAGCAGCGCCTTGGGCTAGCAAACGCTCTGCTAAAACCCCGCGAAATCCTGATTCTGGATGAGCCGACAAACGGCCTTGACCCACAGGGAACTAGAGAGGTTCGAAACCTGATTCGCTCGCTTGCAAATGAGGGGATCACGATTTTTGTTTCCAGTCACCTACTGAGTGAAATTGAGCAGCTCTGCAGCCATCTGGCGGTTATGACCGCTGGAAAAATTGTGGCCCAGGGCAGCATCGAGGAGCTTAGAAAAGAATCGCAAACCAGGTTGATTCTGAAAAGTGATCGAATTGACGAAGTAGTTGACCTGCTAAAGCAGCATGGACTTAGCAAGCTTTCCCTAAAACCAGACCGAATCGTGGCACCGGTTCCGGGAGATTTTGATGTGGCGAGTTTGAACCAGCTACTAGTCAAAAAGAAGTTCATGATTAGCGAGATCCGGCTCGAGCAGCCAAGCCTCGAAGAGTACTTTGTCAACCTAACCGGAGAGGGGTTTGAAGTTGTTCGCTAAATCTCTCAGCCTGTCACTAATGGCATCTGAACTACGCGTGATGTTCACCCGTCGCCGCACCTGGGCGATGCTGGCAGCGATCGCCCTGATTCCGATTTTGCTTGCCATCGCAGTTGCCCTTTCCAGCGAGCAACTTGCTCCAGGTGAGGGTCCGCCATTTCTTGATCGAGTTACCCAAAACGGCCTGTTCACTGGCTTCACTGCCACGCTGCTTGCACTCCCACTGTTCTTACCTTTGACCATAGCCGTCGTTGCCGGCGACACAATCGCCGGTGAAGCTAGCCTGGGCACGCTTAGGTACCTGTTGATTGCCCCGGTTGGAAGACTGAGACTGTTAGTTGTGAAGTACCTGGGTACAGTCGTGTTCGCACTTGCCGGTACTTTCACCCTGATGATATTCGGTGGCATCATTGGGGCAATCTTGTTCCCAGTGGGACCAGTTACTCTGCTCTCTGGCGATCAGATCAGCCTCATGGAATCCTTTGGACGCATGGCACTGGTTGCGCTCTACACAACCATTTCGATGACCGGCATGCTGGCACTTGGTTTGTTTATTTCAACACTCACGACTGTCCCTGTTGGAGCAATGGCGGCAACAGTGGTGCTTGCTGGGGTAAGTCAGATCCTGGACAACCTGCCACAGCTTTCCTGGTTGCACGAATGGCTCTTTACTCACTACTGGCTGGATTTCGCGGACCTACTAAGACAGCCCATTGAGCTTGGTTCCATGTTTAGCAATGCACTGCTCCAGCTTGGGTACATCGCCGTTTTTGGCGCTCTTGCCTACTCAAGGTTCACCACTAAAGACATCTTGAGCTAATCGACTGTTACACTTGCAAGCTGCACGGGCCTCTAGCTCAGTTGGTTAGAGCAACGGACTTTTAATCCGTGGGTCGTGGGTTCGAATCCCACGGGGCCTACTAGGACCCCATCCTCCACGGTGGGGTCCTTTCACTTTCTGTGGTCATCAACCAATCTGGAAGCTTTTTCTCGTTGCAGTGGTTTGATTTTGAATGAAGACCAACCAAAGACGCCTCATCGGCATCTACAAAGCTGATGGTGGACTGGTCGGAGAAGTTAGCTACTTTCTGGGTCATTTAGTTGGAGTTCGAAGCTGTAGCCTTTGCGATGTCACTCACTCCCCGTTCAAGAAAAAGGCCGAGTTCAAACAGTTCCAAGCACGCCTTCTGGAGAATCACCAGCTTGAGGTGAGCCTGGTTCACATGAATGAGAGAAGTGAATCAGAACTGGCGGCATCTAAGGGTCGAGAGCCCTGTGTGCTGCTCGAGCATGAGGACGGGTCCATGTCTATGTTCCTTGATTATCAGGAGCTGGCTGCTGCCAACGGGAGCGTACGCTCTTTTGAAAAATTAGTGGAATCAAGGATTGCGATTTATCTCTAGGTCTAAACTTCCCGCATGACTACAAACAAGTGCCGCGTTATCGCGATCTTCACCCCAAAACCTGAGTTCTTTAGTGAGGTCAAGGATCTTCTAACAGTAACCACGCCTGAGGTCCACAAAGAGCCTGGTTGTGAGTTGTATCAGCTTCACGAGAGCGTTGATGGGCAATTGGTCTTTGTTGAAACCTGGACAACTAGAGAGGACTGGGTCTTTCACGGCACCCAAGATCCAGTTGCAAGAATTCAGGCCGGCATCGCCGGCAAGCTCGAGACCGACGTTGTGGTCATGGAGATGTATGAAACGGACGCGGTCTAGACAGAGACTCTTGTTTGTCGCTGCTGATGCAGCCACTGCATCCAGATAGCTGCCGTTAGCCAAAGCACCTGCATCACTGCAATCACGCGCTCAGATAGACCAACTATGGGTTGGCCCGGCTCAAGCCAAGTAAGCAGAAACCAGAGCGTGGTCGCTCCCATTACTAATGATGCCGGGATCGCCCCCGGGGCCCTAATGCTCCAGTGGTAGCGCTTATCAAACCTCATTCCAAGCAGGGGCCAGGCAGAAAATAGTGCAAAAGCAATGGTTGCGAAGATTACGTGAAGATCAGAAATCAAAGGGTCGGAGGAGGTTGGGAACAACGTGTATCCAAAGCCGGCAACCCCCGCCACCGCGAGAGCCACCCTCCCGGGAAGCGCCAGGGCCTTTGCGTGCCAAGCTCCAACGAGGGTTAGCACCGAACCAAAAATAAAAAAGCTCGACTGAATCCACTGAACCGGTGATTCTGCTGCAGCCAAATCGCTAATGGTCTTTGAAATCGGATCGTAGCCTGGCCAGAGTGCCCCCGAGATGCTCCAGCCGAGCACGTTTTGAAAAGGGCCGAGTGTTGCTGCAACTACTGCCCAGATACCAATTAGCTGCACGTAATCCCCTGCCTAGTTTGGGTTCTAGTCTGTAGGGCGAGCACTGTTTCCTGCAACCGAAAACGCTAGGCCGATTGAATCGCCGGCTTCGACCTCAAAGTTGGCAATGCTGTCGGTGGCAAACGCCCAAGATCCTTGCCCTTGGCTCTTAGAGAAAAATCCCCAGTAGGCAAGAGCGGAAGGCATCTCATTGCAGTCCTCAACGTAGTCCGGCTCTCCGGCAATTGAGATGGTCTGGTTCTTGCCTGGAATATCGTTTACGCGACAAACCACTTGATCCCCATATGCCTTGGTGCCTTCGGTGCTGACGCCAACTGCGGCAAATAGATCTTTGGCTAGTGCGGTTTGACCGGGAATAGAAACGCAGCTGAGCACATCATTTCCAAAGCCGCTATAGTTCACCGCAACCACTACGCCTGAGCAGCCACCGTCCTGCTCAAAGGCCACCTCGTTGACGCTGGTGCATCCAGACAAAATCAGGGTTCCCAGTGCCACAAGTGGCAAAAATTTTCGCATGTTTACTCCTCGACAACGGCTAATTCTATGGTTGGGAGGCAATTTTCCTCTTTTCGAAATACCGCAAGCCTGTCCCCTGTTAGATAGCACCATGGAACTTACAGGTAAGACGATTTTGGTTACTGGCGCCTCCGGAGCACTTGGCTCGGAGCTATCGACGGCTTTGGCGCTAAAAGGCGCCAAGGTTCTGGGCACTGCCACCGCTAATGAATCAGCGGGAAAGATTCCAGCAAAGGCCGAGGTGAGGCTGCTGCTTGACTTCACCGAGCCAGAATCAATTCAGACATTGACCGATTACCTGGTTGCGGCAAGTCCGCTTGATGGAATCATCAACGCCTCTGGGCTAGTTGCCTTCGGGCCTGCTGGTGAACTCGAGGTTGAAACTATTGCAAGGCTGACCGCTGTGAACTCATCAGGCCCAATGCAATTGATCTCAAAGCTTTTTGGAAAACTGAAGGAGTCTGCCTCAGCTGGCAATGAACCTTTCGTCATGAACCTAACTGGAGTGGTTGCCGAAATTCCAATGCCGGGAATGGCAGCCTATTCAGGCTCCAAGACTGCAATCCACGGGTTCTTGACCGCGCTTGGCAAGGAATGGCGCAGGGAAGGCATCAGGGTTATCTCTGCAAGGCCTGGACACACCGAGACCGGCCTAGCAGGTAGGGCAATTGCTGGTCAGGCTCCCCAGTTCCCAGCTGGAATGACGGCATCGCATGTTGTTGAGAGGTTGTTGGCCGCAATTGAGGCTGACGAAAAGGATTTGCCGGCTACAGAATTCTGATCTCGTAGCTAAAGACCCTGCTGTCACCTGCAGCAATCTCGGTTGAATCGATATCTTCCGCAAAGACATTGGCCCTGTGAGACATTGGCTCGATAGCTAACGCGGAACCTTCCTCAAAGATTTGCTCGTCGGGGCGATAGAGCATGAAGTAATCAAACCCCTGCAATGCTCTGATTTCAAAGCTGCAATCAGGCCTTAGCACCGTGATCGCATCCGCCCCATAAAAGCAGGCGTCCAAGCCGGTTACCTCAGCGCTGTCCTGGTTTAGAGCTAGCCCTGATATCGCTTCATCTGAAACCGGCAACATTCTGGAATCTGTTAGGACCCGATTTGTGAATGGGGCCGTCACTTCAAAGCTGTCACCGAGCAAGAAATACGGATGAAAGCCGATTGCAAAAGGCGCTGCTTGGCCGGAGTGGTTGGTGGCGGTGGCCCGAACCAGCAGCGAGTTCTCGTGAAGTTCGAACTCGAGCTGCAAATCCACTGCGAACGGGTACTGCGAATCCAATCCAAAACTGTAGCTAAGAGCCAGCTTGTCCTCATGCTGGCTCTCAATTTCCAGTTCCTGGTCTAGCAGCAGTCCGTGGTTGGCATTGCCATCAGCATCCAGATTTAGCGCCTGAAAACCGGATTCACGAAAGGTGTACTTGCCGTCTGCTAGACGATTTGGCCAGGGAGCCATGGTGTAGCCAAAGACTTTTGCGAGCTGATTGGCGCCAGAAAAATGAGGAATCAAGACCTTTCCATTTAATGAAAGATGCTGAATTTGACCACCAACAGGGCCAATTCCTGCAATACTTAATCCACTTCCGCTTCGGCGGGAGATACTCAGTTGCTCACCATGGTCGTTTTCGCGCACCCGTTTATGTTACAGATAGTGAGTAAGAGGAATCTGAGTGAATAAACCCAGAATTGATGCCAAGCTCTTTGATGGCCGAGACATCTTCTATTTTGATGATGCAAATTCTCAGCTGCCCAGGCAAAGGCTTGCTGATCAGCGAACCAAAGATTCCAGGCCCAACACTGCTGAACTTAGGTATGACCCGCTGGTGTCGGAATGGATAACTGTTGCCTCACACAGGCAAGAGCGAGCCTTTTTGCCACCCAAGCACGCTTGTCCGCTATGCCCCACTTCCGAATCAAACCCAAGTGAATTGCCTGACGTCTTTGACGTTGCGGTCTTCGAAAACAAGGGGCCTGCTTTTGGTCCTGCGCTGGGCAAGATTGAACACCCGAGTGCTTCTAGTCCATTTGGATTCCAAACAACTGCTCACGGCAGGTGTGAGGTGGTGGTGTTCAGCCCGGAGCATCAGGGCAGCCTGGGCTCAATGCCAACGACCAGAATCGAAACCGTTATTGGTGCCTGGCAAAACCGTACTGTTGATCTTCAATCAGCTAGCGGCGTGATGCAGGTCTTCCCATTCGAAAATCGCGGCCAGGACATTGGTGTCACGCTGCACCACCCGCATGGTCAGATCTACGCCTACCCATTTGTTACCCCGAGAACCCAAAAACTAGTTCGAAGCGTTGATGCTCACGGTGGCGATTTCTTCGGTGAACTAATCGCCTTTGAATCTGGTTCAACCCGCAAGGTCATGGAAACCGAAAACTTCGTGGCCTACGTTCCCTTTGCTGCCAGGTGGCCAATCGAACTGCACCTAACACCAAAGCGAGCCGTGTCAGATCTGAGTGAATTGGCTGACCACGAGGTGAGCGAACTGGCAGATGCCTACAAGCGACTGCTCCAGGGATTGGATAACTTCTACGACCGAACCACTCCCTATATCTCAGCCTGGCACCAGGCACCAATGATTGAAAATCGCGAGCGACTAAGGCTGATGCTTCAAATAACTTCCCCGCTGCGGGCTGTTGACAAGCTCAAGCACCTCGCTGGCTCAGAGAGCGCGATGGGCGCCTTTGTCGGTGACGTGGCTCCCGAGGTAACTGCGGCAAGACTCAAAGAGGTAATTCAATGAGCCTTCTAGAATCAACAAATCAAGGGTTCGAGGAGCTCTTTGGCTATAAGCCGGCAGGTGTTTGGTCAGCCCCTGGCCGAGCGAACCTAATTGGCGAGCACACCGACTACAACAACGGTTTTGTATTTCCATTTGGAATTGACCGCCGAACCTATGCGGCCATGGCTCCAAGAGACGACAACCGATGTCGAGTGGGAACATCACTTGGTGGAGCGCTGGTGGAGATTGAACTGTCTAATCAGAAGCCGGAAGGTCTGGACTGGGCTCTCTATCCGCTCGGAGTTGCTTGGGAAATGCGTCAGAAGATGACTGGGGGCTTTGACCTATATCTGGATTCCGATGTGCCGGTTGGTGCGGGGCTTTCGTCTTCAGCGGCAGTTGAGTGCGCAGTGGCAATTGCGATTGATGAAATTTGGGAGCAGGGCAACTCGAAAAAGGAGCTGGCCTTGATCTGCCAGAAAGCAGAGAACGAAGTTGCTGGCGCACCAACCGGAATCATGGACCAGACCGCCTCAATGCTTGCAGAAACTGACGCGGCGGTTCTGATTGACTGCAAATCTTTGGACACCGAAGTAATCGAACTCGGACTGGGCAAGCGAGACCTAGTTGTTGCCGTTATCGACACACAGGTGTCTCACCGCCATTCAGATGGTGGCTATCGCTCAAGGCGTGATGCCTGTGAGCTTGGAGCTAAGACCATGGGAGTTGAATCCCTCAGAGAGCTGGCGGAGGCTGACCTGCCTAGCGCCAAGGAAAAACTTGATGATGTCACCTATCGAAGAGTTCGTCACATCATCACTGAAAACCAAAGAGTTCTCGACACCGTGGCCGCCTTGAAGGCCGGTGAGCTAGAGAAACTTGGGCCACTTTTTTCTGAATCACACGCATCGATGCGCGATGACTTCGAGATCTCGGTGCCAGAACTTGATCTTGCGGTAGAGACAGCTATGGAAAATGGGGCGATTGCCTCAAGAATGACCGGTGGTGGTTTTGGTGGTGCTGCGATCGCACTGATTGACAAAGGTAGGCTTGCGAACCTCGAGCAGGCGGTGCTAGCGGCTTTTGAAGCAGCTGGTTTTGGTCAGCCAAGAGTTTTCGCAGTTTCAGCGAGCGCCGGAGCTAGGCGCGAGAGCTAGGCAACTGGCGAGACTTCGATGCCCTGATCAACCATTTCGTCAATGGCTTGCTCGGTGGACTCCTGAGCTACTCCGGCAGTCAGCCCGGTAATTACCCGCACTGAAAATCCGAGCCGGTTGGCGTCCAAGGCAGAAGCTCGCACACAGTAGTCGGTGGCAATACCCACTACGTCTACTTCAGTTATTTCAAGCTTGTGTAAAAGTGCCTGGAAATCTATTCCGGTCTCATCTACTCCCTCAAAGATTGAGTAGCCGTGTTGACCCTGTCCCTTCTTGATGTGGATATCAACAAGGCTGGTATCTAGGTTTGGGTGATACTGGCTACCCGCGGTGTCCGCGAGGCAGTGCAGCGGCCAGGTGTTCACAAAATCTGGCTGATTCCCAGCGGGAGGAAAATGGCCACCGTTGTCGCTGTCTGGTGTGTGCCAGTCCCTGGATGCAATCACAAAATCGTAGTTTGACTTGTTTTGCTTTAGATGCGTGGTGATCCTGGCTGCCGCGGCAGCACCGCCTGTGCATGCCAGCGCTCCACCCTCACAAAAGTCATTCTGCACATCAATTACCAAAATAGCCTTCGCCATGCTGTCACCTACCTATTCACCAAGTCAGCACCACAGGCATAAAAACCCATGACAAGATCGTCCATTGCTTCGCGGTTGTCTGCCGTGACATCCCCCAGGTTATAAACGGTGAACCGCAGCCTGGTCTGATCCGGCGAAACCAAGAAACCAGCAAGGGTGTAACCGGTTCTGATCCAACCGGTCTTTGCTGTAATGCTGCCGACAGCATCCTCGAAGCGATAGCTGAGAGAACCGGGGGTTCCGGAGACTGGCATGCCTTCTAGAATCACCTCAAAGTCTCCGTAGCCCTCATCTATTAGCGCCAACAGCTCATTGACCTGATTAGGAGCAACCTGGTTGTATTTGGACAGGCCAGAGCCATCCTCGACTTTTAGACCGGTGAGATCTAGACCGGTGTTCTTCAGGGCAGTTGTGTAGGCCTTGGTTAGCGAATTAAACGAACCATCTAACCCGGTGTCCAAAGAGACTAACCTTGCCAATGCTTCTGCCAGGGTGTTATCGCTCACCACCAGCATGTAGTCAATCCACTCGCTGATTGGCCGTGACTTCACGCTCGCGATTTGAATTGCATCCGGAGGGGTGATTCCCTTGCTAATAACCGCATCTAGAGCCGTGTCTCCAAGGGATTCCTGGAACCAGGTTCCCGCCTGCTGCACCGGGTCGGTGGAACGCGGTGAATCCTTTGCTGCCGGGTTTTCCCGGTCCCCGTCTACCTGCAGTGCCGAAACTGGAGACATGTAGCCATTGGAGAGACCACGCAAATCCCAAACGCTTTGATACTCACCCTTAGCGGTGCCATAGAGCGAACTGTCCAACACAATCTCAGAGACTGTAACATCCGCGAGGAAAGCGGTCGCTTGCTTGGCAAGGTCTGCCAACTTTGGTGCCCTTTTATAAACCGATTCCTTGTTTATCGCGGTCCTTGAAAGCGTCACGTCGCCTGCCCCAACCAAATAGATTTTTGACGGGTCAGCTGCATCCTGATAGACCCTGGTTGTCACCTGGTAACCAGGCCCCAGTGTTTCAAGCGCAGCAGCGGCAGTGAACAGCTTCATGACAGAAGCCGCCCTAGCCGGAATATCACTGGAACGATCAAAGAGCACCTGCTCAGTTTCGGCGTCAATCACCTGAGCCTGAAGCGACAAAATCCCTTCAGCTGCCTCAAGCTCAGCAACGGAGCACTCGATGACTTCGGGCTCCAAGGCGGTTTCAACAGCGCTGGGCTCTGGAGCGGCTGAGACGGTTGCATCTGGCAGTGCCGAGGCAGTTGCTGCAGTTTCTGATTCTGCGCCGTTAGAACCGCTTAGGGGACCTAAAAACAGCAGGGTAAGCGCAAGGGAGCCTGCAACCAGACCGGAACCGACTCCGATTAGCACTTGTTTCATGACACCTGCCTATGCTTTACACATGAAGTTTAGATTGTTCGCGGCATCGGTGCTATGTGGGCTAGTTTTTGGCACTCCCGCAATTGCTCACGAGCAGCTCGTGGATCAGCAGCCAACCCCAGGTCAACAGCTTGAAGCCGGGGTTGTTGAAATCCTGCTTGATTTCAGCGACGACCTTATAGAACTTGAAGATGCGGCTGGTTCCGAAATCGTCATTCTGGATGCATCCGGCAACCCAGTCAATAACGGCTGCGCCGTTATCGATGGCCGCAGGGCGATCGCCAAAGCGGACATCGATCAAGCTGGCAGCTATCGGGTTGGCTGGCGGGTTGTCTCCGGAGACGGACACCCAATATCTGGAAGCTTCAGCTTTGAAGTGACTAACGACTCCGGTTACGTGGCAGACCCGAACTACATTTTTGCCGATTGTGCCAATCCGTATGATCCGGAAACCACATCAATTCCAGCCGAAAGCCCGCAGTATCTTTACTGGCTGCTTTGGGCATCACTGCCAATTGCAGCGCTTGCAATGTTTCTAGTGCTTAGGCCCAGAAAATCGTCTCCCGATAAGGCTGAGAACCAAAAATAGACAGGCGAAGCCTAAAACTTCAACCACAAAGTCAAACCGATTGCCAAGCGGCGCACTGGTAATCGAATAGGCAACATCCAGAGCCTGAGAGTTCATCAGGGAAGCGATTAGAGACACCAGTAGCAACTTGACTGGAACGGCTGGCTTTGAAATCCTGCTGCCACTCCATGCCGTTAGCGCAGTAAGCAGCAAACTGAGAACCCAACCAACAACCATTAGGTTCAGATTCGGGTGGTAAAGGTATTGAACCCCAAACAGAACTGCTGAAACCAGCAGCCAGTAGAGACTTTGCTGCAATGTTTTACTCAAACCCAGGCCTAAATTACCTGGCAGAACTTATCGAGCGGTTCGACCTGACCCGCAACAATAATTTGATCACCGGCGTGCAGAACAGTGTCAGGGAAGGCTGGCTTGTACTCGCCGTCGCCCTTGGTGATCGCAACCACAGTCACACCGTAGTTGGAGCGGATCTTCAAATCGGCCAGGGTTTGGTCATTGAATGACTCTGGCACTAGCGCCTTAACCATCACAAAGTCGTTGTCGATTGGCACGTAGTCGAGCGATTCACCGGAGACCATGTGGGCAACTCGCTTGCCCATTTCATACTCAGGGAAAACCACGTGGTGAGCACCGAGCTGCTCCAAGATTCGACCGTGTGATTGTGAGTTTGCTTTGGCCCAAACATTTGGAACGCCAAGCTGCAGTAGTAGCGAAGTGGTCAGGATGCTGGCTTCAATATCAGCACCGATGGCAACAACCGCCGCATCGAATTCTCCGATTCCCAACTCGCTAAGCACTGCCTCATCGGTGGTGTCCGCCTTTACCGTGTGAGTTAGCTCATGTGACATTTGCTGTACTAGGCGTTCGTCGGTGTCAACACCGAGCACCTCATGACCGGTGCGCATCAGCTCTCGGGCAAGCGATGAGCCGAATCTTCCCATGCCGATCACGATCACGTTGGTGTGCAGTACGCGGCGCTTTGCCTTGTCTTTAGCCAATTAGGGGCCTTTCCTTTGGTAATTCATAGTGCCTCTTCGTGACCCGAAGAGCAAGTGCTGAGGCCACGACAACCGGCCCGATTCTTCCAACAAACATCAAAAATGCCAGCCACATCTGGTGGAAGGCCGGCAGGTCGGCAGTGATTCCAGTGGACAGCCCAACCGTGGCCGCAGCAGAGATCACATCAAACAAAATCTCATCGAGGCTGAAGTCGGTAGTTGCTGCAAACAACAGTGTCGTTAGCAAGATTGCCGTTGCGCTGAGTGCAACCAAGGTCAGCGCCTGGCGCTGAATGGAGCGAGGCAACCTTCGGTTTCCAACGTTTACCGCAGTTTCACCACGAATTTCGGTGTAGATGATGAAGATCAATACCGCGATTGTGGTGACCTTGATGCCACCGGCTGTTGAGGCAGAGCCGCCACCTATGAACATCAGCAGGTCGATGCCGAGCCAGCTGGCTGGATCCATAGCGGAAATGTCTAGCGAGTTGAAACCACCGGAGCGAGGCATGATTGATGTAAAGAATGTGTTGACTAGCTTGTCCCAGGTGTTCAGGCCACCCAAGGTTCCAGGGTTGTTCCACTCAATTGCACCAATAAACAACGCTCCGAGCACAATCAGCGAAACCGTCATCCAGAGCGTGAGCCTGGTGTGTAGAGAGAAACGCTTTGCCTTGCCACCTGGCTGCAAGCGCAAGCGCCAGATCCGCTCGTGAAGCTCAATCAGAACCGGGAAACCTAAGCCACCGACCACAACCGCGAGCATCACGGGGGCGATGAAGAACATGTCCTGGTTGAAGCCAGTCATGCTGTCGGTGTAAAGCGAGAAACCACCGTTATTGAAGGCCGAAATTGCATGGAAGGTTCCGTGCCAAATTGACTGGAATACGCTTTCGCCGTAACTGAAGTGAAGGCGGAGGCTCAGGTAAGTTGCCAGCACCAGTTCAAAACCAAAGTAAACGATCAGGATGCGGCTAAGGAGCTTTGGAAGGCTATCTGCTCCGACTATTTTTGCCTCGGACAAAGTGTTTATCCGATCGCGGAGACTGATGCGCCCAGAGATCAAAAGACCCAGCAAGGTTGCAAAGGAAACAATTCCAAG
>Ga0213868_10000326_pt1 | contig 45043 bp, 34 predicted proteins | sample PICome_9_FD_160087 | JGI IMG/M metagenome (GOLD analysis project Ga0213868, IMG submission 160087) | Coastal seawater microbial communities near Pivers Island, North Carolina, United States - PICO127 | ecosystem: Environmental > Aquatic > Marine > Coastal | place: USA: North Carolina...
TGAAATCTGCAGATAAGTACCTCGATGAGCTGTTGGTTTTTCGAGAACATGCGTGGCATCACATCTACGCGGTACCGATACCGTATGCATCCTCGAACCTCCCAGATTGGGCCAAGCAATCGTGGAGAGATACTTCCGATGACCCGAGACCCGTTTTACTCTCGCAACAACAACTCGAATCAGCAAACTCGCCGTATGAATTGTGGAACCTCTGTCAACACTCTCTTGTCCGGCATGGTGAATTGCATAACAACCTCCGAATGACATGGGGGAAAGCCTTTCCGCTTTGGACCAAAGACCTCGACACCTCCTTGGAACAATCGCAGATGCTGAACGACAAATACGCCCTTGATGGGCGAGATCCATCCTCAGTGGTTGGCGTTCAATGGTGCCATGGTTTGTTTGATCGAGCCTTTTTTCCTTCTGAACCGGTCATGGGTGTTGTTCGTAAACGGGACATTGTGACCCATTCAACGCGCCTTGACACCGAACGTTATGCCGCTCATGTGAACCGCAGTCCAAGCCTAACCGAAGGCGTATACCTTCTCAACCGAAGAAATTGGATAACCGCTTTTGTTGGTCGCATCCTTGCAGAACAGGGATACAGTTCTCACTTTCTTGAATCTGAACACGCCTCCACACCACACGAACTTTCACGCCCTCTGGCTGATGGAGACTTTGCGCAGCATCCGAATTGGCTCGCAGAGCATTGCGTCGCTCTGAGTGAACAAACCGCTGAGCGTTTTCCTTTCCTCTCCGCCTCAGATGTATCGGTTTCCGAAGAAAAAGGGGCATTCACGGTTTGTATCAACGGCCAACAGCACCCTGTCGTGGGAGCGATGACAGCCGTTGAAGGTCATCTCGAAATCGCATCAAACTCTCTTTGGCCGACTGCATCATCGATGATGAGTGGCGATTCAAATCAACCAGCACCATCTCTCCAGCAATTGAACGATGCTGCATGGGAACTTGCTCGGTTCATGTTCAAGGTGCATGCTCATCAATCTGAGCCCGTATATGCTGTTCAGACCCGTCTGTTTTGAGCATCTTCAGTCTTGAACCGGAACGCCTCGAGAGGGTGGATGAAGTTCATGCTGAGGTCAGCTCGCTGTCGTTGCACTCAAACGTCTTGAGTTTATTAGGAGTTGAATACTCAAGTTTCCATGATGATTGATACCCCATTTGGGCACCTTCTGGTTAACATGGACCTTTCTAAAAGCAGGGTTTTGGCCATTCTTCGTGCCCTCAATTGGTGCGATACAATCGCTGAAGGGAGTCTATGGCAGAAATCCACTCGCGAGGGTTTCGTTTCCCTTACGCAGTCCATTAACGGGCAAACTGTTGAGGTGTTCCCTCTTCGTGCAGCCTCTTTGGATGCTGGTAATCCTGACTTGCACCAGCGCAACCATCTCCCCATCTATTTGAACGGTGAAAGCGCATGTGTACGCGCCCATTCGGCGACACGCCCGCGGCCTTTACACACCGATATGGTCGCCAGCATGATTCTCTTACTTGGTTCTGAAGAGTTTGACCCGCTTCAGGTACCACGCACCCTCAAAGCCATTCTCACTGAAGAACAACTGGCTCTTCTGCCCCCTCAGCATGTTCACGACTATGTTCATCCCCCTCGACTGGCGACCCATCCGCTTGAGTGCAACGACGGCGAGGCGCGACAATACATCCAAGAACAACCGGCTGAAGAATGGCGTCATCACGCTCGACGTCTTTCTCCTACCCGCCATCAGACGACGCTACGATGGATTCTCATTCATTTGGCGACGGATGAAACCAATCCAAACGGGGTGAGCCGCTGGGTCGCTGAGCAATTTTATTCCTGTCACTATATTTTCACTGAGCAAGACATTGAACGGTTTCTTAAGCATGAAGACCAATCTCTGCGTTCATGGGCTGTAGAGAGTTTACGTTCCAACGATACTGAGCATCAACTGAAACTTTTGAGGCCAATGCTTGACGATTCTGCCTCAACGGTTCTTCACAGAGTCATGACCCGAATACGCTCTTTACCCATTGACTCACAACGGAAACTTGACCTCATTCAACCCGTTCTTGATTCGGAATGTAACGTCGCCATACCCCACATTGGTCATCTTGAAATTGAGCCAACGCTCAAGCTTGAAATTTTGAAGCCCTACCTTGAGAAAGGGAACAATGTTCAGATGGTGAACGCAATACGCGCACTTCGACACTCAGGTGATGAGCAAACTGAACACATGTTGATCTCGACATTGAACCATGAAGATGATGCTGTTATTCGCTGTCTTCTGCAGAGTATTGAGTCGTTTGGACCGTGGTTTGAATCCCAAATCCCGTCGTTTTACGACCGACCAAACCTCCACCAAGCATTACTTTCTGCACTTGAAAGGGTCGATGGTTTCTCTCCAGTACCCTACATTGCCCATTTGTTGAACGGTCAACGTAACACCATCATCGTGCGGGGGATTTCCACGCTTGCTAAAATCGGATGTGAACAAGCCATCAAGACCATTGGCCATTATCTCCTAGCGTTCAAATCGATTTATGTCCGTCGAAATGCGGCCGAATATCTTGGTGAAACAGGCCATGAATCGGCACTCAAATACCTTGAGGCTGGCTTGAACGATTCTTCACCCGGTGTTCGCCAATCTGCACTGCGTTCAACCGCCCAAATCCATGCAGTTCAACATTCATGGTAAGGTGAACTATTCTTCTTGGTCGATACTTCCTTCCAATTGTCGCGTCAAAGTTTCTTGCTCTTCAATGGAGTTTCTCAGAATCAGTCCGTGTAACGTATTGATTTTCCTGTTTTCAACCAAAGCGTTCACTTGTCGTTCAAGTATATACAATTCATCCGCTTTTTTTGTTGCTCGGATTTCAGTGCGCAATGATTCAAATCTTCTTTTCTTCGAAATGAAGAAATACAGGTACAGTGGAATCAGCAGAAACGGGATGACCAATTCCTCTGTGACAATTTCAATGACGCCTGAGATTGAGATTTCAAAGGCTTCAGCATCATAGGATGAGGAGGCTTCGAAACCACCCAAGTAAAAGAAGCCGGTATTGATGCCAAAATACCGATTGAACGGGGTTTTTTCGACATCCAATGGATCCGACCCTCGGTCTTGTTCGATGATGTCCGGCCAACCGTCGTTGTCGTCATCATCGTCAATAGCATCCGGCAACGTATCAAAGTCGGAATCCTCAGGAACCGAATTCGGGTCCATCGGGTCGTAGTACGTGAGTACCAACGAGGCGGCTACTTCCATCTCGTTCGAGATGCCGTCTCCGTCGATGTCGGTGTCAAGTACGTCTGGAATCCAATCCAAGTCCATGTCCGAGCAACCAAACAAAACCTCTCGACTCGTTCCAAACTTGAGCGGGCAATCATCAGTGATGTCGAGATTCACTTGGTCCGCCCATAGATCCCCGTCTTGGTCGCTCCATGCATCCTCTCGCAGCGGATATACATCGGCCCCATCACTGTAATTCCAAGCGTCGTCTGCATCCGAAAACCCATCTCCATCTGAATCAAGACAACCCATACGGTCCGCAGTAGAATTACCAGCTACATCGGGACATGCATCCGTTTCATCGTAGCCATCGTTATCAGAATCAACAAATGAAATTTTCACTTCTTCGAGTTCGGTGGCGCCAGAATGAACCTCACTCAAACTGAGAGAGAACAACACGGCCAGGGCCAAGAGGAGCGATACTACGATTTGGTGACGCACAAATTCTTTACCATCCTTTTGTTTATCAAAGCCACTGCCTATATGTCATGTAGGGGTAAGAATCAAGTGGGATATTCTCTACGCCAAACCATGAAGTTCAGCACAATCTGCCTTTCCCTTCTTTTGCTTATGTTGACTGTCTCACCAGGTTGCATTGGTGGCGACGATACTGAAACGTTAGAATCCATACCTGCGTTCACAGTTGTCGCTGACGATGATGCGACGTATTCTTCTGATAATTTACTTGGAACGCCTTACATTCTTCATTTTTCAGCCTCATGGTGCAGTCAGTGCAGACCAACAATGCATGCGGTGGATTCACAACTTCCCGAGCACACCTACATCATCGTTTCAACCGATGATTCGGACTCAACCAAGCTTTCAGATTGGCACCTTCAAGTCAATGAAAGCAAAGCCGACAGCACAGTAGATACGCCTTTTTCAGCCAATGCTGCTCTTTCGACTACGCTGAACATCAACAACACGCCTACGCTTATCCTCGTTGGCAGCGATGGCACAATGATTGACCGCCATCTTGGCCCGATGACCGATAGCAGTGTCATCGAAGAATTTTGGTCTCAGGCTGTCTAATGTTGTTCAAAATCGTGAGGCGGTTCAAAGACAAAGAAGAGGTTTTGATTGTCTTTCTTGAGGTGGCATTTGAACCCGCATTCTGCCAAGAGCAGATTGATTCTCTCAGCTAAACTTCCACTGGGTACAATGTTGAAAAAGTCGAGATAGGTATCCCAATCCATTCCATCTTCTTTCCGTAAACCGTCGAGAATTTCTTTGATTCTTTCAAATGGTACTTCATTCAGCTCGTCAGAAAGATGCAGCGGAGCCAGAGCATCCCGGACGAAAAGAACGGGCATTGGTACGGGCACGGGGGTGGCGTGAACTGTTTCAGCGACGACCAGTTCCTCTTCATTGAGCGTCTTCGTCAAGGGCGGTATGGCGACCTCCGCTGAAAAGTCGTAAAAGTGACGGCCTTCATTCTCAAGAGCGTGAATGTATCGAACCGTACCTTTTGTCTCAAGAATGAACTGATGCGGATAAAGGCGGAAGAGGATGACGTCAATGTCTTCATTTTGCATACCGATTTTTTCTCGGAATTGTTCAGGACTACCGTGCTTGAGCCAAAGCCTTTCAAGCCTTTTTACAGAATACGGTTTTCCGTTCTTATTGCTCACCTCAATCGCCTTCTTCAAATCCCTCTTCAAGCAAGCAACGGCTTGTTCTTTATTGAGATCAAGATAGACCGGTTCGACATCATCTTCCTCAGTGTCAGGAATGTTTGTCAAGTGGGGAGTGGATTTTTCCTCAGGAGGTATTTGGTATTCCACCCATTCTCCAATACCCCATAGGTCGTATTCTTCCACAGCGATCTCCTGTGAGGATACAAGTTGATACTGTTCGGAAAACAGTTGTGCCATTTGGCTGTCAACCTGGTCGCGTTCACCGTAGATTTGGGTGATGAGAAAACGAATTGCCCGGTCAGTCATCCTTGTTCTGCCGCGGATTTCTTCTCGACCGATGGCGAGAACGATGTTGTTTCTGGTTTGATTGCAAAGATAGCACATTCCTACACACTGTGGAAATTCTCCGTCATAGGTGTTTTTTCCTCCATATCGCACAGGTACAATGTGCTCAACAGTAAAGCCATGTATTCCGTTTCGGGGAAGCATTTCAACGCCACAAGTGGGGCAGTTTTTCCCTCTCGATTTCCGTACCAACGGCCGAAGTTTTTTTTGGTCACGTTTGGTCGGTGGCCAATGGTTTTCAAAGTGGATTTGTGCCGCCTTTTGCGTTGCTAAAATATGCGCTTCTAAGCGCTGTTGACGAAGACTGGCTCGCTTTTCGACCATTTTTTCGTGCTTCGAGCGTTCGGTAAAAGAAACAAGTCCAGCTTGAACTCGGAATTCATCAGGAAAAAGTCGGTCAAGCTTCTTTTGGAGGGAGATTTGGCCTTTGAAGTCCAACTTTTTGAACACTTCTTCCTTTGAACCGTTCTGTCGATAAAACACCTTCAAACTCGGATTCACTTGTGCGGCTTGAAAGACCATTTCAGTAAGGTGCGCATAGAACAGTTTTTTCAAACCCTCATCCATGCATCCCACCTTCCAACGGACTGAACCCAATGGAATGTTTTACTGACTCGATTTAAAGGGTTCGCAAACTGAAGTTTTCTCAATTTTTGGAATTGAGGTTTCTCTGACGCAGTGCTTCCAAAGCAACAACGCTAACAGCCACTTGAAGGTTGTAGGATGGAACAAAACCGTCCATTGGAAGCAATACGCAGGCATCTGAAGCATCCAATACTTCCGCACTGATGCCTTCTTTTTCAGCTCCAACAACAAGCATCACATTGCCTGTTAAGTCTTCATCCCAAGGTTCGTGAGTGCCGACATCTTCAACCGAAATCAATCGAAAATCTGTGTTTTTAACGGCCTTTAGTATCTCTTCAGTCGTACTGTAGACCACCGGAATAAATCGGTCGGCACGCATGCTTGAGCGTCGAATTGTTCGTCGCTCTTCATGGGTTTTGGCGACGTTGAGTACGACAGCATCAGCACCCGATACTTCGGCCGTACGAATTGCAAATCCGAGGTTCGTTGAATACGTAACACCGTCAAAAAACCACACCGTACCGCCTCGCTCAAGCACCTGCTCTAAGTCGCCATTGGGTGTTCGACCGATGAGAGCTAAAGCATCAACATGGCCTTCTGCTGACATGCGCCAAAGATCGTTGGTCGAACCTTCTTCAAGCGGGATGTTCAGTTCTTCACACAGCCGTCGGATTTCCGTGGTATCCTTATCCCTGTCAACCAAAACCATCTCAAGGTTATCTTGAGCGAGCAGTGCAGCCAGCACGGCTTCAGCGCCCGTGATTTGCCCTGCCATGGTAAGCCGTGGTCCGCAGTCCTCATGAGGCTATCCGCACTGGGGTTGCTATGGCGAAGAAGCACAGTGCGAAATTTTTAGCGGTGGTCGAGGCGGCAAGAGCAGCGATTCCAGAATGCGAGGCTGGGGAATTACGCTCGATGCTTGCTGATGGACAACCGATTGTGGTGCTTGATGTTCGTGAACAGCATGAGTATGACGCCGGGCATCTGATTGGCTCGGTTCATATCGGCAAAGGTGTTCTTGAGCGTGACATTGAGAAGCATGATTTCAAAGACGATACTCGGATGGTCTTGTATTGTGGAGGCGGATTCCGAAGCGCAATTGCGGCTAAATCCCTGAAAGAAATGGGCTACAGTAACGCTATCTCCCTTTGGGGTGGCTGGCGTGGAATCCAAGCAGAAGGCCTTCCAACCGAATGAGATGTTGCACCGTTTCACGCGAGCAGCACGCGTTTTACATCAAAACGAGGCACCCCAATCGCGTGGACAGGCTCATAAAGGGGAGTTAAGTCGGCAGGATGCTGAGAAGCGCAGGTGTTCATTATGACTCGGGGATTGTATCAACATGTTCGTGAAACTTGGAAGCAACCAAAAGAGGCTACGCCTCACATGTTCCGCCAGACCCGTATGGCTCAATGGCGTCGAGAACCGGTCAATTGCAAGATTGAACGGCCTACTCGCATAGACGCTGCACGTCGCCTTGGTTACAAGGCCAAGCAAGGCGTTGTCATGATTCGTACTCGTATCCGCCGTGGTGGACTTCGCAAGGGTAAGATTCACATGAAGCGCAAGCCAAGTAAGGCTGGTATCAAGAAGATCACCATGGCTAAGAACACGCAGCGCATGGCTGAAGAGCGGGTTGCACGTCATTTCCCGAACATGGAAGTCCTCAACTCATACTGGGTCGGACAAGACGGTAAGCACAAGTTCTACGAAGTCATTCTCATCGATACGCACCACCCCGCAATCATTGCTGACAAGCAACTCGGTGTGTTCAGCGGTGCGAACGGAAACAAGTCCCACCGTGGACGGGCTTTCCGAGGCAAGACCTCTGCTGGAAAGCGAGGTCGTGGTTTGCATAACAAGGGGAAGGGAGCAGAGAAATTGCGTCCTTCACTTAAGGCAAACCTCAACCGTGGTAAGTGATTGGGCACTCGTCCTCTTTACGCCAATGTCTTCAAGAAGTGTCGACACTTTCATTGTGATATGGCTGGCCTTGCTGAATACGGATTTATCATACTTGGAACGGCATTGGGCTTAGGTATTGGTTGGCTTTTGGCGAAGAACCGGTACTCTGGTGACGTGATACGTGCTGAGGCTCAAGTTGCAGCGATTTCGTTGAGTAAAGATTCAATGTTGGCCGAAATGCAAAGCGTGGCAACCAACGTCGCTCGACAAAATTCAGAAGATTTTCTACGGCTTGCTGAGGAACGACTCGGCAAGGTTGAATCTGAATCGGCAAAGGATCACGTGGCTCGAAAGAAAGAGGTGGAGTCTCTGGTAACGCCTATCAAGGAACACCTTGAGAAATTGGAAAAGGCAACCAGTGAGATGGAACTCAAGCGCGAAGGAGCGTATCAGGGGTTGAAGCGAACTGCGGACATGCTCCATCAACAAACTGTGGATCTTCGCGATACAAATGTGCAATTGTCAACAGCTCTCAGAGGCTCAGTCAAGGCCAGAGGGAATTGGGGGCAAGTGGCTCTCAAGAACATCGCTGAGGCAGCAGGAATGCTCGAACACTGCGATTTTGATACAGAAGTCACGCTCAAGTCCGGCGCTGGTGGTGCACGGGTGGACCTCCTGGCCAACATTCCCAACGGAGGAAGCATTCCGGTCGATTCGAAAGTACCACTCGCTGCTTACTGGGACGGATTGGAATTGGAAGACAGTAACGCTCGAGCTGTGAAGATGAAAGAGCACGCCAAAGCAGTGAAAAAACACATTGACGACTTGGTGGACCGAGACTACCCTCGCCTTCTGGATGGGGTTGACTTTACGGTGATGTTTATCCCGGCTGAACCGATTCTCTCTACCGCTTTTGAGTATGAACCAACGCTCCAAGAGTATGCTTTCAACAAGCATGTTCTCATCGTTACTCCGGTGACGCTTATCGCGTTACTGCGTACGGTTGGACTGTACTGGCAACAGCAATCAATGGCGGATAATGCAAAAGAAATACACAAGAAAGCCCGAGAATTTTATGACCGAGTCAGCAAGTTCAGTCATGATTTAGCGAAAATGGGTCGAGGAATCAATACCGTTGTTGGCGCCTACAACGATGCGGTAGGCTCGTACGATGGCAGTGTGATTCCAAGTGGGCGTCGCCTCGAGGAACTGAAACTGGCAGACGGGGCCCAACGAAAGTTGGCTGAGTTACCGGATGCAGCAGTACCAAGAACAGTCAAACAGATTTCGTCGGAAGAAGACGAATAATTTCACAATGCAGTCTTGAATCCCATAGCTCGGACAACGCACCATCCAGCACGTGCTTCCCATATGGAGAAAGAGCCACCAAGAAGGCTACCTGCGACGGCTACCCAAGCGATAGAAGGAAGGATGCCAGTTGCGGCAATAAGCCCGAGAACAAGTCCGCCAAATACGGTTGCGATACCAATTCTCAAACGGAATGCTTTACCTGCAGCGCCGATGTTACATGTGAGTGCCATATCAAACAAAACTGCCTTGTAGTATATGAATAAATGTTTTCTGACTTACGTTCTCTAACGGCTTCGTTCTCTTCTCCACCTTTCAGTCGTGTAGGTAGGTTGACCTTCCGTTTGATTCGTGAGGAATGTTTTTGATTCACTCTGGGGTGAGGAAATCATGCGTACCAAGTCCAACTTGATTCTTCTCTCCATTGGCTTACTGCTTGCGCTCAACATTTCTCCTTTCGTGATGGCCCAAGCAGGTGAAGATGCGACTCCGGAATCGATGACCCGGATCATGATGCTTCCCCCCGAGGCAGAGGTCACTGGAATGCACATCGATGCAAACGGTAACTTCTTTGTCAATGCCATGCATCCTGATGAAGACAACTACAAGGCAACAATTGGAGTCATCAACGGTATTGACTGGAATGATCTTCCCGAAACAGTTCCTGAACTGGCCTCCTCAAGCAGTGCGGATGATATTTGGCACGGTATTCGAACATCTTACGGAGACTATCAGGTGATTTTGCAAAGCGGAGATGCACTTTCCGAAGGCGGCGTTGCAGGAGGAATATACGCAGCCGACGATGAAAGCCAGATTTTAATCAGCAAGAAACCAGACTACAATGCCTTTGTTCCATTGAACGTCGATGCCACACACGGTTATCTCTACACCGCTTGGGAAGACCGTCCGGCAGGTCTCAGTCAATTGGAACTCGAATGGGACAGTTCCTCCTCCGAGTGGGCCGTGTTGAGCAGCAAGATGTTGAACCTCAGCAGTATCAACGGCGGCTGGGTGTTCTGTTTCGGCAGCATGAGTCCTTGGGGGTCCCCGCTTTTTTCAGAGGAACTGTATTTCGACAACACTCAATTTTGGAACGATGACAGTTTCAGGTACCATTCGGATCAAACGAAGTTAGAGAATTATCTCGGTCACTATCCGAACCCTTACGATTATGGGTACATCGTCGAAATCGAGAACGCAACGACCGCCGAACCTGATTTCGTACGGCATCTTTCTATGGGCCGCTACTCTCACGAAAATGCAGCCGTCATGCCAGATGAACGAACCGTCTATCTTACCGACGATGGCTATGAAACGGTTCTGTTCAAATTTGTAGCAAACACAGCAGGCGACCTCAGTGCAGGCACGCTTTACGGTGCGAAAGTCACTCAAGACATCACGAGAGACTCTTCTGTAACAGGGTTCGACGTAGAGTGGATGGAAATGGCTTCATCTTCAAACGATGAAATCCGAACCTGGATTGATGAATACAACGGCATCACAGCAGATGATTTCGTTCCAGGTCAGAACTCGTACATTACAGATGATGAGATCAATGATTGGGCTGAAGGGCGTTTGAATAAGGACCTCAACGGTGACGGTACAATTGGATATGCAAACGATGACAGAGTCCCTTTCCTCGAGTCACGCAAAGCAGCAGCAGCACTTGGTGCTACGGATGAATGGAGTAAGATGGAAGGTGTTGCATTCAATCCAAACGTGCCTGATAGTCTCTACCTTGCGATGTCGAGAATTGAATCGGCCATGACCGATGGACAAGACGACATCGATGTTTCACTGAATTCCTGTGGCATCGTCTACCGAATGGCGTTTGGCAATGGATGGGATGTCAACCGTATTGACCCAGTCATTTCCGGAGGCCCTTACACCTCTTCGGCTCAATACGAATGCGATGTAAACAACCTTGCTGGCCCTGACAATCTTCTGGTTCTTGATGATGGTCGTCTCCTCATTGGCGAGGACACCAACAAGCATGAAAGCAACATGGTATGGCTGTGGGGCGAGAAATCTGAACCATTGGAAGCTGCTGGTAACATCACCGTAAATTCAGTTCAACTTCGAAATACACCTTCAAGCAACGCCTCAACTTGGGGCTACAATTACCAAGCAGAAGTGGACGAACTTCAGACAGGCTTGACTTATACCGCATTGATTGTCGTTAAGGACCTTGAAACTGAAGAGTGGAAGGGCATCTGGTGGTGGAACGGCATTGAAGAAAACGGCGAACAATACGGACACAACTTTTCCTTGGAGAAAGGATGTTACTCGGTACTTGCATCCCTCTACGAAAGCACCGACCTCAGTACCGATGTCAAGAACGCTACCGTACTGTCAGATTCAGAAGCAGAGTTCATTGTCGGAAGTGGGACATGCGTCGATGGCATTTATTCAAACGAGGTTTTCGATTCACAAGAGGATATGGACGATCGGACTGAAGACAATGTTCCTGGATTTGGTGTTCTGCTCAGCATGGTGGCTTTACTTGGAGCAGCCATGTTCACAAACCGTAAGCGATGATCGATTGGCTCGAAGCGAGTAAATCCAACGGTAGGCAGTCGGCCAGTACACTGCCTACGCACGAACAGAACGGGCTGCGGATCCTGGTGAATGTCGGGTTCAAGCACAATGGCGTTTTGGAACCTCCCTCGTGAGTATATGCAAGCCACTTATGCACCGTTATGCTTCGCTTTGTTCTCAATTCGACCTCTGACGGCTTATCACTGAAGTTGAAAAGCCTGATGAACCAGAGTTTGTTGGCAATCAACATGTCCCTCCCTCATGGCGTTTACGAAGATGTGGTTTCAGCGATTGGTCACACGCCTCTGATTCGTTTGAATAAGGTGACTGCCGACTTGTCGGGCTCTGAAGTTTGGGCGAAACTCGAACGTTGCAGTCCAGGTGGCTCAATCAAAGACCGAATTGGCCTTGCTATGATTTTGGAAGCTGAAGAAAAAGGTTGGCTCAAGCCCGGTGGAACCATTGTTGAAGGAACCAGTGGCAATACCGGTATTGGACTTGCGATGGTTGCAGCACAACGAGGATACAAGTGTGTCTTCACCATGCCTGATAAGATGGCGAAGGAGAAAATCGACTTGCTGCGTGCCATGGGTGCACGGGTTGAAATTTGTCCGACTGCAGTCGAAAAAGAAGACCCTCGTTCGTACTATATGGTCGCTGAGCGACTGAGCAAGGAGATTGAAGGAGCATGGTATCCCGATCAGTACTCCAATCAATCAAATCCGAAAGCGCACATTCTTTCGACTGGACCGGAACTTTGGCAACAGACTCAAGGCGACATCACCCACTTTGTGGCAACGATGGGGACTGGCGGCACCATTACCGGATGCGGAAAATATCTCAAATCGCAAGCAGAAGAACACGGTATAGACGCTCCAAGAGTTGTTGGCGTCGATGCAGAGGGCTCAATTCTCAAACAATGGTTCGAAGAAGGAACCATGGGCGTACCTCATGGATACAAAGTTGAGGGATTTGGTGAAGACTTTATTCCACCAGCGACTGACTTTTCAGTGATTGATGAAATTCGAATGGTTGATGACGAGATTTGTTTCCGAATGGCTCGACGTCTGGCTAAGCAAGAGGGTTTGTTCTGCGGCGGTTCATGCGGCGGAGCATTACAGATTGCACTGGATATTGCTGCTGAACACGATAAGGTTGGAGAAAAGGCAAAGATTGTTGTCGTTTTACCTGATGCTGGAAATCCCTATCTTGGAAAAGTCTACAACGATGACTGGTTAAGGGATAACGGATTCGATGTCGATGGATGGGAGTGGTGAAATGACTGGAGATTCAACCCGCTGCGTTCATTCCTCCTTGGACCCTGAAGTGACGACAGGCTCTGTTCACACCCCTATTTTTCAAACCTCTACCTATGTGCAGAACGACTTTGCAGACCATCTTGGATATGAATATGCACGTGGAGACAACCCCACTCGAAATGCTCTTCAACGAGCCCTCGCTGAAATGGAATCCCCTCATCAAGAAGCGTATGGGTTTTGCTTTGGAAGCGGAATGGCAGCGATTACAACCATCAGTCAAATGCTCAAACAAGGCGACCATGTGATTGCGTGCGACGATCTGTACGGTGGCACAGTTCGCTTATTTGACCAAATTGCATCGCGTTTCGGCATTGAAACAAGTTATTCTCCCTTGAAAAGCGGAGACCTTGGCAAAGTTGTTCGTGAGAACTCAAAAATTCTCTGGCTTGAAAGTCCGACCAATCCACTTCTCACCGTTCATGATATCAAATCCTTGGCTGCTGAAGCAAAAGAACACGGGCTCATCGTCGTTGTTGATTCGACCTTTGCCACTCCAATTCTACAACGCCCGTTTGAGTTGGGCGCTGACATCATCGTTCATTCAACGACCAAGTACATCGGTGGCCACAGTGATGTCATCGGTGGATGTTTAATCACCCAAAGCAAGGAACTTGCTGAAAAAATCTCATTCTTGCAAAACGCCGTCGGTGCTGTGCCGGCACCGATGGATTGTTTCCTTATTCTCCGAGGACTGCGAACGCTCGCTTTGCGAATGAACCGTCACTGTGAAAGTGCACAGACGTTGGCAGAGCGATTGCAAGACAATGAAAAAGTCACACGGCTGTTTTATCCTGGTCTGAAAAGCCATCCAACCCATGAAATCGCACAGCGACAAATGAACGCCTTTGGTGGCATCATTTCGTTAGAGGTCAAAGGTGGGGAAGCAGGAGCTCGTGCGTTTGCAGCACAGTTGAAACTGTTTGCAACGGCAGAAAGTTTGGGTGGAATCGAATCGCTCATCAACCATCCATGGACGATGACGCATGCAGCAATTCCAGAAAAGCAACGCTATGATGCAGGAATGACGCCGGGGTTGATTCGCTTATCGGTTGGTATCGAAGATATGGAAGACCTCTGGCAAGACCTTGTGAATGCTCTTGAAACGCTGTAAATACCGGCATTCATAACCCCAGCCTTTGAAAAGTCCCGATGTTGATGGGTTCTCATGCAAATTTTTGCGTCGATGTAGACTTTATTGGTCTGAGTATTCATTCGATTTTGCATTCCAGGGATGCTTATGCTCACACTGCGTGATTGGGTTGAAAAAAACAAAAACGAGGGTTTCTTTTATCGCCCCTCGACTCGTGGATTTACCGAGGGATACCAATGGTTGAGGGTGAAGATTCAGTATCCCGCCTCACCGGTCTTGAGGTCTATCTGCCGGATGGCCGTCGGTTGGGCGTCGTTCACGATGCCGTGGTCGATGTCAATGGATTGAATTGTACGCATCTGTTTGTTCGCGATACCGAAGAAGACTTGGTTGAAGGTTCGGTTCACGTTGCGGTTCCTTGGCGATGGGTTCGAGCCATTGATCGCATCGTTCTGTTGCGTTGGTTCCCCCAAACGCCGATACCTCTCCAAAGCTGAGTTGATTTCATGAGCATGGAAGTACACATTCTCGGCACTTCATCTGCTCGCCCTACCAGAAAAAGGCAAGTCAGCGGAAGTCTGATTCATTGCGACGATGGAATCGCAGTTATCGATGCAGGTGAAGGTTTTCAAACCCGATATGCAGAACAACGCAAACGCCTCAAGAACTTCGAGAAGGGCACAACGCTCCGTGCATCAAGAATCAACGTCGTTTGCTTAACGCACGGTCATCTTGACCACACATGGGGGCTTCTTCCATGGATGCATACGATGGCTTTGGATAAGCGAGTAACGCCTCTCCTTCTTCTTGGACCGACCTCGAAAGAAGTTTTTGACTCACTTCTTCTCACCAACGAAATCCCTGCATCTGCTCCGAACGCTGAATTAGCACGGCAAATGCGCATCTGGCAATCGCTTGGTGCTACGACTGAAGACCTCGGATATCCAGTGCAATGGGTGCTCGGAGATGTAGCAGGTGACCGTTGGCTCGAATTAATTCCTGGGCAACGACCGGTGGAAGTAAAGGAAATGCCTCAACCAAACGGCTGGAAGAAAAATCGGATCTACCCTGTTGCGACTCGGCATACTGTTCCATCGTGCGGATGGATGGTTGAATCCAAAGGCAGCCCGGGTAAATTCAATCGCTTGAAAGCGGCTGAGATGAAACTTACCGACGCCCAGAAGGGACACCTTGCATCTGGAAAGGACCTCGAACTCGATGACGGCACATTGCTGAAAGCGACAGATTTCCGGGGGGAGCATCGCCCCTCGACGCGAATGGTGATTTCTGGAGACACCGCTGAAATGGCAGAAGGGTTGACTTCTCTTTCTGAGGTTGATGTATTGGTTCACGAAGCGACTTTTCTTGACGATGCACAGCAATGGGCGGATGAGTTCCTCCACTGCACCAGTACCGGTGCGGCTAGAACTGCCGAAGCATGTTCAGCGCGCCATCTGGTCCTCACTCATTTTAGCGCACGCCTCAAGGACGCCTCAATCTCTCTTAATGAAGCGATTAAGGAAGCGTCAAGCGGTGATTTAGCCGTCACTTCAGCCTCCGATGGGGACCGAATAATTATCCGGGAAAACGGTAACATTGCCCATTTGTTTTGGAACGATGACGGTTGGTCCTCTTGAGCAAACGGCCACATCATTGAAGTGGACAACAGCATACAGCGGTATATGCGTTCAGCCGTCTTTGTCGCGCTTCTCCTCTGCACAATGCTGCTTCCAGCCACTGCGATAGCGGCGGAAGGCCGTGCACAGCCGAATTGCTTGAACGACACTCCTGAGGCATTCTCAAGTGCTACTGTCATTGGCGACGGCGCTTGCATTAAAATCAATCTTGGCGTACTTACTCCAGGTGATGTGTATGACCTTTCGATCATCGTGAGTCAAGACGCTCTTGATGTTCTTGTGTTTGATCAGAACTCAATTCAGCCCTATGATTTAGGACAATCCTATCGCTCATCGTACGAACAAGTTCCTTCGACTGAATTTGCACTTGGAAGTTTTGAGTTTCATTGGAAAGTTCCACCGTCCATTACTTCCAAGTCATGGTACATTGTCTTCGATAATGCAGCCCATTCGGGTGACCAAGGTTCGGGCGACCAAGGAGGCGCTGACAGTCGCGCCAGTTTGACCGTCTCTAAAATCTCAGAATCGTATTGGACTCCTTTCCACGATGTTATTGGCATGGAAAGTGACACCTCAAAAACACTGCTTTCCGGTGACGACTTCCGCCTCGACTCTGGGACGACCGTCGTCGTTTCTGCTTGGTCGCTTGAAGGCACCGCTGATGTCTATCTCCAAACCCAAGGCATGAACGATTTGTACACTTCGGGTGGCGTTGGTTCTCTTTTCATCACGGGTGCCAGTCTACGTTCAGTCGAAGGCTCAGATTCCTTCTCCTGGGTTGTTCCGAACGAATTGGATGGAGAGGCGCTTTACCTCATCGCTGACAATACCGATACCCCTGTCGGTGGGGCTGACGGAACGCTTCCGATACGAATGACGGTTCGTATCGAATTTGCTCCGCAGTTGAATCCAGTCATCAACGACGATTCCAACGGCACAACCATCATTGGAAGCGCAGTATCACTCAATGCTATGTCCACTCCGAACCGCCTCAATCAGGTTTCATCCGCTTCATGGGATTTTGATGCCAATTTGGACACCGACGGAGACGGTGACAAAAGCAACGACGCCGACGCTACCGGTTGGGAGGCCCTTGCCATTTGGACGACCCCAGGGGAACGCACCGTGACATTGACGGTTACTTCCCCCATTGGCGAGGTTGCTTCCACTTCTTCTGTCATTTCGGTGACCGATGTCGTCAATCCAGTTGCCCGAATCGGTGGTAATGCCCAACCCATCAGCGGCGGTTGGAAATTGGTGACCAACCAATCCATCGTGCTCAATTGCGACGGAAGTACCGACGATGACCAAGTAAATTCATGTTCATGGAATCTTGATGGCATGCCTTTTGGCCAAAACAATTCAATCACTCTTTCATGGAACGATATTGGCTTGCACACCGTGACGCTCACCGTGGCAGACCCCTCCGGTAATACCAATTCGATTTCGACCTCGATTACGGTAACAGACACCACTTTACCTGTTCTTGAGCAAGCGACTCTCGACCTTCTTCCGTCTTCAGGTTTGGTGGATGATGCGATGACCTGCAGTGTTTCAGCCAAAGATTCCTATGACCCAAGTGCATTATTGCGATACCATTGGGACCTCAGCCCAAACGTGGATACGGATGGAAATGGAAACACTCGAGATGACGCTGATTTGAGCGGTTCTACAGCAGAATTACTGTTCTCCAAATCGGGGAGTTATGATGTTGTTCTCACCGTTTTTGATCAGTCGAATAACTCAGACAGTCACGCCTTCACGGTGACCATCGAAGACGCTGCGGATAAAGGAAGTCTCGCAGGAATTTTGATGGTTGTCTTGTTCATTGGAGCAATCACCATGGGTGTGGCACTCATCGGCCACCGGCGCTGGCAAAAAGGAATCGCTATGCAACTTCTTGTTGACCGCGGACTAAGTGAGCCGGAAGCACAAGCCCACCTCGCAGGCGTGGCGAGTTCTCGTAAGCTCCCCTTGTTTTCTTCGGCAGTAGCACTTGCAGGACTGGACAACACCAACGTCCAATCCACTTCTTCGAAAGAGGAACAAGCCAAAGCTGCTGAAATGGCCGCTATTTACGGGACTGAGCCTTCAGTTGCGCCAACATCACAAGGAGCGTTTGCTCCACCCTCGTTTGCTTCCAGAACCGTTTCAGCCGGCAGTCAAGCCGCAGCAGCAGACGCTATGGCGTTGTTCAACGACGAATCATCAGCGCCACTCTCGCAACCAGTGGTCCAGTCACCACCGCCTCAAGTCCTCAACGAATTGACTCCATCCGCTCCCGTTCAAACTGTTGTTAAGAGCGGTGGAGTCACTCTTCCAGAAGGTGTCATGAATCCAACCAAAACCCCTCCACCTCAACCCGCCCCTGTGCCCGAACCGACTCCACAGCCGGCACAGACCCGAGTCACATGCAGCGAGTGCTCTACAGTGTTTGCAATTCAAATGCCAGCGGGCGTAACCAAAGTGATTGTCGCTTGCCCTTCATGTTCGAAGGATTCCACCGTCGAGTTGTGAGCCCGCCCGTAGGGCGGTTTTGAGAACGGCTGAAAAAACGCTCATGAAAGGGATGGGTTCTCATAGTGGGGATTTCTGCTTGTAACATGGTAGAGGGCCAACCGCGTTTGATTCGAGTCGGTCTGCCCCAGGCATCCGACCCACGTCGAATGGCTGTAGCCATGGTCATTTTGATGTTCATCTCCATGGCACAACCCGTTGGAGCAGACTTGTCTGTTTCGAGAAACGACTTCGGCGTGTTGGATGAATTGGATGAAACGCTGTCCAAACGAATCTCCAACGGAGAAGCCATTGCAGCAGCCGAAGGAGCGGCGAACGCCTTGAACGCAGTCGATCTTGCTCAACGGCCTGTTGACGAAACAGACCCGCTTTCTCAAGCCAGTTCATACCTGGAAAGTTTGGAGCTCAGAGATGCTTCGCCGTTCGAAGCCGATCACCCACGTCCGTATGAGTTTCTTATGGATGCTTCAACTCAGCCTGATGGCTGGCCGTACAATTTATTCGAAACACTGTTTTCAGTCGAATCACTTGGCCTTGACAACATATTAGGGATCGGAATAAACACCTATGCAGTTTACGTTAATTTCACTTCGAGAGACAATGGACCGTCACATGAAGCATGGGTAGAAGGAACCTTTACCGGTGAAATATTGGTTGGAACAGACATTGTTTTGTTCAACAACTACATCGACATTGATGGCGATTCAGTTGATGACTTATCGGTCGGTTTGACCATCGAAGGCCTTGCAACTCAGGGCGATGGCTTCGGGATTGAACTTGGAGATTGTGTGCTGACTCCAAGCCCAGCGCCAGGCGTCCCTCCGGTTACAGTGCCGTGCGTCGAGGAATTGTGGATTCGCCCAACATTCCAATGGAAAGTGACTGCTCTGGACCAAGACGATTTCTTGTGGAACAACATGTCCGGACTGGAAGTCAGTTTGATGAAAGGTCTTGCTTTCGATTTGACGCTTCAAGATTCGGAATCATACGCTATTGTCATCGATACCCGTTTCACACAACCTCCGCACCAATTCACGCTTGGTGTCGGTTTGCAGAAAGTCACCTTCAGCATCAATGCCGTCATCACAAATGTCTTGGATTTCATCACTTCACTCACCAACGGTGGCGTGAACTCTTCGACACTGAGTTTAACATCCATCTCAGCACCTTATGCCATACGTGCTTCCAACCCGGATGCGGACAGTTCGAACCGCCAATCCGATTGCGATGACGGCTCAGATTACTACGACCCTTTCCTTGACCATGATGCTAACAGTCATGATCACAAATGCGGTCTGGGTCTTGGTGTTGGTTTCATTCGATTTGACGGATACGGTGGAGGAACGACCGCGCCAATTCTAGAGACGGCCTACATCGACGTCGGTTTCCATCCTGAAGAAGGAGATACCCGCATCCCCAATGAAGTGGATATCACCTTGCGCAACGACAATCTTGGTGCAAACACGTTTGATACTGTAGAAATCTTTTCCGATTACGGTGCAGACATGTACCTCCACTACTTCGAAGACCGTTCGAACACGACCGAGGGCGACTCACCTTTCGGAAACACGACGGATTCCCGAACATGGATTCGTGGGCTTCCCTCTGGTACCCTTCATCCAGACGAAATCAATGCGATTTTTACCATGATTGGGGAAGAACCGGGTGGCACGGATTTACCTGGAGAAATACCGAGCCGCCTTTCAATGATTATTGCCATCAAGAACTTCACTGGCGACAGCACCAACAACGTCAACGACCCAACTTTGCCGGTCAATCCGGCGACACCCCCCAACACACTGGTGGCAATTGTGGCCACCGAATCAATCGACCTCTTGGAGTATAAATCGACGTTCAAACGAGGGGGCTATGATGCGGATTCATCCTCCATTCAGATGAACATTGCGAACGTTCCAAAAGTCATCATTGTTGAAGGTAGTTTTCAAATTCCAGAGAGCGGCTTGAGTCGAGTGTCCTTCGACAACCCGAATCTCAACACGATTGCTCAAGTTTTCGACAACGCCTTGCTCACCGTCATAGAAGTGATTCTCGATGTTGGAGATGTCGTCAACGGTATCCCTGAATCCATTGTCGGCACAGCAGGGGCGTCTGGAGGAGCAGTCCGGATGAATTGCTACAATCAAGTCCGATTGAGCCTGCCCACATCGACGCGCAGTCCAATGGAAATTGGCTCAGTTTCGATTGCCATTTCGAGCAGTGATCAGCCATGGTTGCCCGACATCGACCATATACTGCTGTCTGAAGACACCAATATCCAAACGGTGAACGGGCGACTCGGCACACAAGAACCACTTGTCCCCGTTGCGATGAGCGCTCGCATTGGAGGAATTTCAAGCGTCAGCCATGATTACGACCCGATTAACGACATTCGACAAATGGAGCTGCGAGGAATCAACGGCGGCCCTCTCCTGATCGGTCATCTGCTGCACGATGACGGCGATTTAACAAACGCCAATCAGCAATCCGCTACGCTCTCAAACCGCCCCAGCACGTTCAACGTCACGCAAACTGCTGAAGCCCTTACCTACGCCGCTTCCGCTCCGATTGGAACCATCACCTACGGTGGAAACGGAGACGAACAACGAAACGCAATCCGCTTGAACGGATTGCCCGCATCGTTCCAACTGATTCTCGGCGATACTGTAGGTTATGTTGCCTCAACTCCAATGGATTCGATTGAAGTTCAACTCACAAATTCAACTCAACCGTTGTCGATGGACGGCGACCACTTCCGTTTTTGGGTCAATGAGACTTCTGGAGAAGCAAGCCTCAGTACAGCAATTTCAGACGTCACAAGTCTGCGTCGTCTGTCTCCTCTCGACCCCGGTTCCAAAGGACCCGAAGGAAATTCTCGAATCGAATTGATTCGTGCGAATTCTGCTCCAATGAACGTTTTGATGGAAGACGATACCATGTACGAAGATTCCTTCAAAGGAATGAACGGCCGGGTGGCTATTGACCCACTTCCAGCGAACATCACCATTGCGTATCCAAGCGGTGTTGATTCCGGTGGACTGGAACTTCCTACATTTGAGGAAGGGGATGGAGTCCAAGCCTTGTCGTTCTTCTTGGGTGACTTGGTGAACTTTGGTTCTCTGGTCAATGATTTCGTGTACTCAACCGTTGTTGACTTAGGCGGACTTGAAACAGGAAACGAAGACATGTCCCTGGGTATTGATTTGATTACAGGCGAATTGTTCAACGTTACCGTGGACATCGAAAAAGGCTCCAATGTACTTGAGCAACCGGAATGGTCTCACGGTCTTGGAATGGAAGTTTTTGAAGCAACGGTTGTTTCGTTTAACCTTTCACGGATGCCGACATACACTCTTTCCAGCCGTGAAGTGGTCAATGAAGCCCTTCGGGATTACAAAATCACTCCTTCGGAATACGAGTTGGTACTGGAGGTGTTTGAAAACACCAACATTACTGGCTTCATACCGCTCTTACTGGCCTTAGAAGATGGTATTGTGCTTGAATCGGAACTGGAAGGAGTCAATTTGAGTATGTGGGAAGAACAGGGTATCACTTTCGAATTACGTCGTTCATGGCACATGCGCTCATGGCTGCCGAGTCTTCCAACCGGTCGGATTCTTTTGGAATATGATTTCAGAATGGTTGGAGACCTTCCTGTTTACGAGCTTGATGTTTATCTTGAACAATGGACGCCTGAACGACAACAATTGAGCATAATTGTGAACGGACTGGAAGGCCGTGACCTTGAATTTGTCATCTCTGGACTGGATACCTCCGAAGCCAACAACGTCGAAGCCAATGCGGTATTCTCGACGCAGGACAACCTCACCGTACCTCGAGTTTCCATCGACATGCACTACGACCTCGGAACGCGTCTTGATTCTGCTCACGCCACTTTCATCGATCGACGGGAACTCAGCAGGGTAGAGGCCTTGATTGTGGGTGTACCTCAGGAGACGGATTTCTCCACCACGATTGGAGACATTTTCCTGATTGACCTCATGGTTCCCTCCCAATACCAAATCGACGGTCATTCCGCTGAATCGTTGATGATTCAACAAATGAGATACGTCGATGGTTTCTGGTGGCCTGCTACTGCCTTCATGCGCGACCTGCCCGGAGAAATGCATCTTGCTGCTCAACCAAATACGGAATTCGACATCCGTTCTGAGGTTTCGTTCCAAGGGATGATGGAACTCGATTACAGGTCCAACACCGATGATATGGATTTGTATCTCGAAGCAACAGGTCGCTCTGTTGACACCAAGGGGGATGTTCTGATGCTCGCTGAAGATTTGCCATCGACCTTCGTTTTGGAAACGACCGACGATTGGGGTGTCCGTGTTGCCTCATCCGGCGACGGCGTAAGCCGCCTTTATCTCAAACAAACAGACGTCCCTTCGTCTCCTGGCGTTACGATTGATCGCGTGGAAATCATCGGACAAAATCTTCAGTCGGCCACAATACACATCTATACCGGACCGTTCCAGTACCCTCTCATTGTCATTGATGACATTACCAACGGACGCATCGTAGCGAGTGCAGAGGCGACGATTGAACCGTACCATACAACCGGAATGCTCGAAGGATACTCCTTCAGCGGCCGAGGTGTACTTCTTGACGCGCAATTTACCGGCGTCTTACCCACTGCTTCTTCGATTGGTGTAAACGGCATGGTCACAGACCTTTCCTTAGTTGGAACGCTCACTGGAGACAGTGTTGAAACGCGCCACATTCTGCTTGTAGAACCAATTACGACCGTTATCGCCAGTGGTTTGGCATTGATTTGGTGATTGTATGGCTGACGAAACAACCATCACTTACAACGACCAAGGCGACATGGTTGTTCACGAAGAGGATATTGAATCTCTTGGTTTGATGGATGTTGCGCGGTTACAGAAGATCGAATCGCTCGGATACAGCTTAGATGAAGACGGAATCGAGACGTATGAAGATATGCAACGTGTGTCGAAAGCCCTACGAAAGATTCGTCGCGAAGTTAGCCCAAGTCGTGTCGCTTTAGCAGGAATCGTCCTTTTGCTGCTGTTCGGTGTCCTTGTCAGCGGATGGTATTGGGCTTTACCGCGTGACGCTGTCAATGTCGAGACTCAGTACCTTCAGCGCGGAGGTCACCTTATGATGTCAGAAATTCACAATGTAGGCAGTCGCGACATTACCGATGTTTCTGTTCAAATTGAATTTCAATCCGCCGATGGAGAGGTTCTGGACTTCATGTTCATCGAAGTCGACCGTATTGAAGGGCATTCTTCTCTGGCAGGCGATAAACTGGAAATGATGGTGATCGGGCATACCGTTTGGGATCAATACAATATCAAAGTGGATTTGCAGTACACAAATTACAACGGACAGACGGTATCTGAAACTTGGAACCACCCTGTTGGTGTTTGGTCCATTGAACAGTTTATGGACAAAGCAGACCGAACCACGTGGCCAATGTCGTGAGGCGAACACCAACGAACCTACAACGATAAACAAGATGAATGGAGGGTGAATTTTGCAGGTGAGAGATTCGATGAGATGGGCTGTGACCCTCGTCGCCCTTTTTCTCTTGCAGAGCGCTTCTCCGCTTCTTCATCCGGACAGCGCAGTCCCTTCGACCATGGCGTCCGAGGGTGGCATAGAATGGGTTCAATTTGATTTGGTTGACGGCGTATTCTCCGATGCAATTGGACTTGACGATCACACGCCTCAGTTGGAAGCAAGGCCCGAACTTGCTGTGAGCCGAATAGGAACCTTTGATGCGGAAGGGCTTGAACTTCAGCGCCCTGTGCCAAGCGACTGGCTCTTGCCGCGGCTGGACTTGAGCCTCATTGTCGTCTCCAACGAAGTGTTGATGCTCGATGTGCGTAACGCAATCAACACCATTCAAGGGTTAGCAATACGGGAGTTCATTGCTCCTTCTGGTCTTCTCATTCAAGGCACTCCCTATGCCTTGTCCACACTTGGGGGAATGGATGGCGTAGTCGCACAACACCAAGTCCCGATGGCCTTACTTATCGATGGAGACGTATTGGATATTCTTTTGCTTGAGAATGGTGAACAATCACTGGTTGGCTCTTCGATGAGAATTGAGGGATGGCGTGATGATACCGGTCCTCTGTCTGGAGTCGCCTTCACCGATGCTGAAGGAAACACATTGGCTCAAGAGGTTGAGGCGTTCATTCCGCTCGTTTTTTCACCCTTCCATCAATGGGACGAAGGGCGATATCAAGGTCTTCTCTCCTCGGAAAACCTCGTGGAAATTACAGCCCAACCATCGCTGAGGACTTTGCGGTTTGAACCACTTTTCTCCGGCGATAATAATCAAGCTCGCACACACATGAAAACTTCTCAAATGACCAGTTACTTCACGACAGGTTTGGACGGTTCGGGTCAAATTGTGGCTGTCGCAGATTCGGGGCTCGATGCGGACCATGGCGATTTCGGGTCACGGGTTCTTTCCAGTAACGACGTCATAGGCGACGGCTCAACTGCCGACAAACACTCAGGTCACGGCACTCACGTGGCCTGCACGGTCCTTGGTGACGGCACGCAAGGTGGATACTCAGGTGTAGCAACATCTGCAGAATTGTATTTCCAAGCAATGGAAAACGACAACACCGGTAACTTCCAGTCACCATCGCTGAATTACCTTCTCAACTCTGCATATTCTGCTGGAGCCTATACGCATACCAATTCTTGGGGCTCTTCGCTTGAAAGCGACCAAGGGAAGTACACCTCGGAAAGTGAAGATGTCGATGACCGTTCAAACTACTACGACCGTTACTACAACGGGCAAAACGGCATGACCATCTTGTTCGCAGCCGGAAACGACGGCCCGAACTCAGGCACTGTAGGCGCTCCTTCAACAGCAAAAAACACCATTACCGTTGGCAATCATCAAAACCGATATTCTGGTTCTCCCGATTCGATTATGTCGGGTTCCTCCCGCGGTCCTACCGACGATGGCCGCATTAAACCGGACCTCATTGCGCCAGGTGGCTATGTACGTTCATGTCGCGCTCAAGAAGCGGGCGATACAGGCGGGGCAACATGGTCGAACACATACTATCTCGAATACACGGGGACTTCCATGGCTACCCCAAATGCTGCGGGAGCAGCGGTGATGGTACGCGAATATTTGGAAGAAATTGCCCAAAGACCATCGCCTCAAGGAGCATTGGTCAAGGCCTTGCTCATTTTGGGCGCTGAGGATGTTGGCTCGCGCGACATTCCAAACGATGACGAAGGGTGGGGGCGCCTGAATCTACGCAACACTCTTGCACCTACATCGGGACAAGGGATTTGGGTCGATGACCGCTCAGTTCTTTCAGGAACTGGGAACTCAAAGACCTACACGTTCAACATCTCACAGGGCAATTCTGGATTCAAGACGGTACTTGCTTGGTCGGACGAACGAGGCTCTCCATTTTCAAACACGCAATTGGTCAACAATCTCGATATCGAAGTCACGAACCCAAACGGTGAGGTTTTCTTGGGGAACGATTTTTCAAACGGTCGTTCCACGACCGACGGAGTATCCGACACGATTAACAACGTCGAAGTCGTTCTAGTTGACAACGCAGAGATTGGCATTTGGACGGTCAAAGTAAAGGATTCCTTCCACGGTGGAAGCAGAGCCCAACCGTTTGCGCTTGCCGTTATGGGCCATGGAGTCAATGACTTACGACCCGACCCGGTCGTCCTTGAGGATGAATTTTCAATGTCCGTAACCATTCCTCAAGTCGGTGATGAATTGCAAATTACAACCAAAGTGTTCAACGTCGGAAACGTCCGCTCTGGCTTTTTCGACATGGAGTTTGAGGTCGACGGGGTAACTCTCGATTCCAAATCCATTGATTTGGGGGCGGGCTCAACCAAGACGCAGGTATGGTCTTGGACGCCACAAGTCGCTGGCCAATCAACGCTTTCCTTCATCATCGATGCCAACGATGACATCGAAGAGATTTTGGAAAATAACAACCGTCATGACGTGATGGTGAACGTCACGGCGCCAGGGGTAAAGCTCTCAGCAGAGCCACAAACCATCACGCTGTTCAACACCTCGGAATCAACCACTTCGTGGAATCTCGTTCTCACCAATACGGCTCTTGTTCCGACCAATGCGAGTCTTATCACGCAAGACGTGTTCAATGAACAATCGAGTCAGAACATGCCGTGGTATGTTGGCGCAAACGAATCGAATTTCACGCTTGATGGACAAGAATCTGCGAATATCGTTGTAACGCTTGTTCATCCCACCCCTCCTCTCCCAGGCACGTATCGTATCGATTTACTCGGTTTCGATGTTGATAATGGCGTCGACTATCCATACATGCTCTACTTCGTCGTTCCGGACCTCCCTGACCTCCGTTTGGAGTACGATTACCAAGTTGTTCCCGTCTCACCGATTGAACCCACCAGTATTGATATTCGACTTTTTAACATCGGAAACGCCAACATTGGTTATGATTTATTCCTTGAAGCACCCGCAGGTTGGGACGCTGGCTTCGATACGCTGTCCAGTGTTCCAGGTGCGAGTTCAGGTTCGACAGGGCTCATCACGAGAGACACGCATCGTGATATCGGGATGTCGTTTACTCCACCGCAAGTCATGACCGGAGCAGGTGCTGAACGAATGGTTCGTTTGACTGCGATTTCGCAAACTGAGGTAACGGAAAGTTGGGTTTTCGATATCCCTATCAAGGTTGAAACGGTCAAAGCCGTCGACATTGATCTCGAATCGAATATTGGCGTGTTACGTCCCGATTCGTCGTTCAGTATGCTGTTTACTCTCGAGCATAGAGGGAACGTCGACCTTTCGTTTACTCCTTCGTTTGAACTCCCATCAGGCTGGTCAGTCACCTCTGGAATGGAGGCGTTTGACCTTCCGTGGACATCCTCGAAAAATTTGTTGTTTGGCATTTCAGGAGACGGCACTGGTACCTCGGGTCAGGTAAAGTTGCATCTTGACAGCGATTCAGAACGCATGACTTGGATTGGAGAATTCAATGTCGAATTGCTTGCACAACCGACCATCAACTTCGTCCAGTTAGCATACGGTGGCGAAACATGGGATACTCCCTTTGGAGCCGGCTCACATCCTACCGGTGTACCTCTTGAATTCACGTGGTTAATCGGCAACGATGCCAATGTTGTATGGCAGCCTACTGCATCTGTAACCCTCTCAAGTGGACTGTTTGGCGAGTGTTCAACCATCGATTCAATTGGATTTGGAAGTCTCGTTCCAGTCACATGCACCGTCATCATCTCTTCATCGATGGAACCGCTTTCGGAACCCTCTTTTGTTCTAAAACTCACTGGAGATGACGTTGAATCGACACAAAACATAGGGCTCTTGGTTGCCACAGTCATTGAATCGGCATGGTTGATGGAGCGCACATCCGAATTGACCACCGGTTCACAAGAACAGATACAAGTCACGTTGACCAATGTCGGAAACATTGTGTATTCGCACAAAGTTGTTGTCGGTGGTTCCAAAGATTGGGCGGTCACTGTCGATGGTAATGATGTTTTGAATTTAGAACCGGGTGAATCGACAAAGATCCGCCTCCTCGTTCGAGCTGACCGCCCTGGCCAGGGCACCATCACAGTCGGGTTGCAAGGGGCTGAGTTAATGACAAATGCCTCATTCGAATTCTCCCTTTCCGCTTCCGGTGAACCGACCGGTACATCTGGACAAGGCTTGCCAATCACTGCAATCGGCATCGGCGCCCTTGTTGTTGCTTTACTCATCGGTGGACTTTTGCTCTCACGTCGTAAATCAGACCCGGAGTACAATTTTAACGGTCCATCAAACCTTACGTTGACGCCTGGGGCATCAGTTACACCTCCGATTGCAGCGCAAGGTGCTAGCACCGTCCCAGCACCAACATGTTGGTCATGCCGCCAAGCCATAACAGGACCAATGCTCGGATGTCCAGGATGCGGCGCTCGTTACCATCGACAAGATGAACAATCATGCACGTCCAGTTCTCTTCAGCAATGCGTTAACTGTCAGGCTTCTACGACGACCTTCGTTCAAGCATGAGTTGATAAATTAGTCACTGTTGCTTGAAACATCCGTGGGTAGCCTTTTGATAGTAAGGCTTCCACCGGGGGTCATGGACCCCCGAGAACAGAAACAAAGTCACGCATCAAAACGTGCACTCTTCCTGACTGGACTCCTCATGCTCTCCCTTTTGCCAATGATTGCACCAGGTGCGGTTGCAGATGAGGCTCGAGATGCGAGCATTACCATCCAGACAAGTCCCGCTAACGGACTTGAAGTGAACCCTGGAGAGGCAGGCGAATACACGGTCCGAGTCTACAACAACGGTCCAGTGGCCGTGACTCTAACGCTGTCCACCAGTGAAGAAGCAACTCAAGAATGCAGTCAATACACATCGACCATTCAACCCATTCCCGGTGTAGTTGAATCAAACGACTTCGGTGAAACAACCATGAACATCTCCCTTTCGCAAACTGCGGAAGGAACTTGCGATACGACCATCACTGCTCAAGCAACTGAAGCACCTACTCCTCCTGAAGTCGCAGGGCAGCCTGCTACAGAAACAAAGATCGTTACCACGACGGCAGGGGATGGGTCGGGCTCAGCGGTTTTTGGAGTCGACTTATCGATGGCTTCTGAATCACAAAGAAGTCAACAATGGTCAGGAGAATCGGTGATGGAGTTCGATGTCATCGTCGAAAACACCGGTCAGACCAATGAAACAATCGCTCTGTCGCTTGCTGAAGCAGATGGCAACGGTTGCATTGGCAATGTCGACGACCTCACCGTTGATCTAAGCGACGATACCGTCGCGCTTGACCAAGAAGAAACTGAGACAGTCACCGTTTCTGTTGAAGTCCCCGAAGGCCAAGCGGCAAGTAAATACTGCTGGGAAATAACCGGCTCTGTGACCAATGACCCTTCTCAGGAAGCCTCCGATGTCGAAGAGTTTGACCTCACAGTCCCCGAACTGCATGAATGTGAAATGTCGCTCTCCAAATCGAGCATGACGGTGGACCCTGGTGAAGAATCTGAATTGACTGCGACGCTTGAAAACACCGGGAACAGCGATTGGTCTGTCACCATGGCCAAAACGGGAAGCCGTGCAGGCTGGGTTTCGTTTGATGGTTCCTCTTCTGGCCTTTTGCCTTACGATGATGGTGACGGCAGCCGAACGTTCGATTTGATCGTCTCACCGGACGATTCCGTTACGGCTGGCGACGAAACTGTGATTCAGATTCTCGCTAAAGATGGTAACACGGTGAAGTGTTCCAAAGAGTTGCGAGTGATTGTCGGTCAGTCGTTTGGGGCGTCACTTTCTCTTTCCACCTCCAGTCTCAGCAATGTAGAGCCTGGTGCGAACGGTACAGTCTCTCTCACCGTGACCAATCAAGGCAATGGACTTGACAATCTACGAGTTTCATCTTCGGCACCTCCGGCAGGATGGAGCGTACAGTTGGATTCAACCACCGTTTCAGTCGGCTCAAAGCACGGCTCCGATAAGAGTGAAACGGTCGGAGTCGTCGTCACTTTACCTTCCTATGCCTTAGCAACTGAACAAGTTGAAATCGCCTTCTCAGTTCTACCTGCTGGCGGTGGAGTGGCTTATGCAGAGGTTACACTAACCGTTTCGGTGAAAGCCATTCATGGCATCGAAGCTCAAGCAACAGCACTCGAACAAACCGGTCGTTCAGGTTCTCTGGTGAAGTTCCCAGTAACCATTCAGAACACTGGAAACATCGAAGATAATTATCGATGTATAGAACAGGACCAAACAGCATCTCCAGAATGGGATGTTTATTGTGAAGACAGCGACGGCAATATCATTTCATCATCACAAGGTATCGCAGTCGCAGCACAATCCTCAGTCCAAGTTTTCATGGTCGTTAGCATCGACGGCGAAGAGGAACTTTCCTCATCACGGGTAACTGTACGTATCATCAACAAGGATGACTCAACCAACTCTGGAGACCAAGATGGTGATGGTTTGCCGGACAACCAACGTGAGTTCAAATTCTTAGCAATTCTCTCCGACCGCGTATTTGCAATGGATGTGCGTCTTGTCGATGGTGGACTTGACCAGCGCTCTGGTACGGCTTTATTACCGCCTTCTGGCACTCAAACATACGGCTTTTGGGTCAAGAACACTGGTGACGGTAACGATAAAGCGGTGTTTGATATTTCAGGACTTGAAGGAATCGCAACCCGTACACTCACTCTTAATGGCCTTCCAGTCGACGGTTCGATTGATGTACCAGTCGGCTACGGAATCTGGGATCAGAACAACAGCATGTTCTTGCTCGACGGTTCAAATGAAGCCATTGTCGGCTCGACGAAAGATGCTGCTGAAACACAGATGTGTGAACTTGGCTTGTGTGCTGGCGGGTATGATGCACGTCCATTTGAAATGTATTTCGAAATGGAATTAACCGTCAACCCTAGTGCGGAAACAGGCGATGGCGGTATACTTGAAGTCGTTGTTATCAGTACGAAAAATGCTGCAAACCGTTCCGGTCATTTCGATATTGCACTCGATGTACAAATTCTCTATGCGTTTGAATTCGACCTTGAGAACACGCCAACAGAGAGTGTACTTTCTTATCCTGATACAAAGACACTGCTCGTAAACATCACCAACACGGGTAATATCAACGGCGAAGTGAACATCTTTTCTTCTGAGAGTTTCCGTGGCTGGTCTGTTGATTTGCGCGAACCCTCTGAGCAAAATTACTGCGATAAAACGGTGAAGGAGTTCATCTGCGAACTCGATGTTGGCCAAACAATCGTCATCAAAGTGGTTGTCCAACCACCGGTCGGAGCAGAGGTTTCGGACACTTACAAGTTCACCCTCTCTGCTGAACCCGTTGAAACAGGTGTTGTCGACAGAGAAAACGTTGAGTTTACCGTCACCGGCGAAGTAGCTTCAGGTTGGTTGAGTCTTGGGCTTGAAAGCGAAGAAGCGGTGACCTACGGCCTTGGATTGGTGATGATGGTTCTCGCTGTTTTGGTCTTGAGGTCATTCATCCGTGGTTCACGGTCTTGAAGTTCTGCTTACTGCCTTGCAGTGGTCCGGTTTCAAGAATGGTAGATACGCTCTTTTCCTCGTGATGTTTTGGGAATACTTATGTGAGTCCCTCAAGTCGCAAAGAATGCGGAGCGTATGCTTTGCACATGGGTGAATATATGTCCGGACTCGAATCGGTTCCAAGTGCGTACCTCTCAATTGGATTTTTGACGGTTCTTGGAATCATCATGCCGCTGACAAACTTCCTCATAACTTGGGTTGTCCGCCCTCGTGTTGATCCTGCTCGACCTCACATTACACGCTCGTATCTTTTGGAAGGCTATGAGCGCGACCACAGCCTCTATCCTCGTCGTTTGACCACCTTCGAGTGTGGCAGTGAACCGGTCGGGGATGCGATGATTCAATTCCACTTCCAATACTACTGGTACGCTATTATCTTCCTCGTTTTCGATGTCGCCTTCATGTTCCTCGTACTCGGCGGCATGGTTGCAGCCGATGCAACAACCCCAGGCGCAGCAGACAACGCAGTGTCGGAAGCCAAGAGTGCACTGACGCTCCTCGCCCTTTTCTTTGCCATAATGTCTCTCGGCGTTTGGTACGTGTTCCGTAAGCGAGGACGCATTTACATTTGAGGTGAATATCATGGCAGAAGCAGGAGAAAATTTCGCAGCATTCAACAGTCGTGCATTGGTTGAGATGGTTGGTGGTGTCACCGATGAAGCTCTCAAGGCAACACGCATCAAGAAGTTCCTCGGCGTTCTTGCAGGCCGGTATTTCAATTGGGCTGGACGCAAGTCCTTGTTTACGCTCCACTTGGGTATCAAGTGCTGTGCTATCGAGATGGCGGCCGCGGCAACGCCTCGATTTGACGGCGACCGATTCGGAGTTTTGTTCCGTTCCTCACCTCGACAATCAGATGTTCTGCTCATCAATGGGCCAATCTCAAAGAAATTCGCTGACAAGGTTGTTCGTCTATGGGAGCAAATGCCCGAGCCAAAGTACTGCATCGCCATGGGCGAATGCGCAATCTCCGGTGGACCTTACTTCCAATCGTACAACATTCTCGAAGGCGTCGACACCGTCATCCCGGTCGATGTCTACATCCCCGGCTGCCCTCCGCGGCCCGAAGCGTTGATTGACGGCTGTGGGTTGCTAAGGGAGAAAATCATTCGAATTGGCGGCGCTCCAAGCGTCCAAAGAGCCAGTGAAAAGCCAGTCATCGTGGGAGAGGACTGAGATGGTCGGTTCAATTTCCCTGGAACAAAACACGTCGGCTGCCGAGGCAAGCCTTGCAGCAATCAACGACCGATTTGGCGGAAGCGGCATCGATGCATCCGTTCAAAACCATTCCAACGCGAAGAAATACGCGTTCGTCCGAATTGTTTGTCCACCGCAACACTGGTTGGCATTGGCAAAATGGATGAAGTATGACCTTGGAGTCAATTACTGTTCGATGGTTACAGGCACCCATTTCCCCGATGGTCCAGATGAACGCGGATGGGAAGTAGCATACCATTTCTTGCGGCAACCGATTCAAGACCAAACACCAAACACATGCACCGTTCATGACGTCAACGCTCTTTCAGGAATGGATATTCCGATGGAATATGAAGTGTTTATTCCTCTTCCACAAGGCGACTCGCCTACAGTACCTTCAATCCAAAGTATTTGGGTTGGCGCAGACTGGAACGAGAAAGAAACTTGGGATTTGGTCGGCATCAAGTTCGAAGGTCACGTCAACATGCACCGTGTTCTCAATCCGAACGACAGTCCAGAAGGATTCCATCCACTGCAGAAGCAACACAAGTTGCGATATCACGATCACAATGAAATGTACGATGATCCGCAAGGATTCATGCGTAAGCCAGCGGACGAGGGCCGTGTTAAGTGAGGTATTATTATGGCACAAATGTGGATTACAATGGGGCCCCAGCATCCAATGACGCACGGATTGTGGACACTTCGCGTCAAGGTTGACGGTGAAACAGTTGTCGATACCGAAGCCGAACTTGGATACATTCACCGGGGCGTTGAGAAGATTTGCGAAGCACGCGATTTCACTCAAGTGACGCCGTACTGCGACCGACTTTGTTACGTCAGTGCAATGACGTGGGCAAACTCCTACATCTATGCAGCCGAAGACCTTCTTGAAGCAGAAGTGCCGGTTCGTGCAGAATACATCCGTCTTATCTCGGCTGAATTACAACGGCTTGCATCGCACTTGATGTGGCTCGGTGCGTTCGGTCCAGACATTGGCAACTTGACACTGATGACATGGTGCATGCGTGACCGAGAAATGTTCCTCGACCTTCTCCAAGAACTTGGAGGTTCTCGAATGCACTACAATTACCCACGTATCGGTGGAGTAAAGCGCGACATGCCAATCGGATTTGCTGACCGCGTTATTGCAAAGACAAAATTGTTCGAAAAGCGACTCGATGAATACGAAATGATGCTCGATGAATCGACCATCTGGCTTGTTCGATTGCAAGGCGTTGGTTATGCGAATGCGGAATCGATGGTCGAGGCTGGTGTATCTGGCCCGAACGTCCGAGCTGCCGGCGTAAATTACGACGTCCGCTGGGCTCACCCGTACTCAGTTTACGATGAAATTGATTGGGAACCAGCAGTTGAGAAGCCGACATCTGTCAAGGGTGCAGACTGCTACGACCGTTACCGTGTCCGTATGGAAGAGATGCGCCAATCGTGCAGAATGGTCCTCGATGCACTCAACAAGATTCCTGGCGGAAAGAATACAAATTACGCCAGCGGTGATGAGATGATTTACACAAAGGCTCCAACCCGGGCTCCTGAAGGAGCTACTGGCTTCAGCAACTACGAATGCACCCGTGGTGCATCACAATTCTACATCCAAGGCGGTGGCGAAGGGCGTGGAAAGAATCCATACCGTGTATCGATTCGTTCACCGATGTTCATCACCATCCCTTACGTTGCCAAGACGATGATTGGTTACAAGATTGCAGACATTCCTGCAATTATGGGTAGTTTTGACCCGTGCATTGGAGAAACGGACCGTTGAGGTGATTGACTATGGATGACATCTACGATTTACGCAGTATCTTTCTCGGAAAAGACAGCATTGTCTCTTCGTTGATTACATCGGCCCTTGAAGGGACGCCACTCGAAGAAAGCTCAGGTGACTTGGCTTTCTTGGCTGGTACTTTCGCCGTCGTGAACATCGTCTTTTTGATGCTGTTTTTCAGTCAATTCGCGATTCTATGGATCGAACGAAAGGCTGTGGCTCGTATGAACGACCGTCGTGGTGCAACCACCGCTCTCCGTTCTCTTTGGGTCGGAGAAAACGGCGTTACTGCTGGAGAATGGTGGAAGATGCTGCCGTTTGGCGGTGGTATTGTTGGTGCCATCAACAAGTTCCTCAACAAGAAATTCGGTAACAGGGATGAGAACTTTCCAACCGTTGACCGTGTTAACAACCGTTCGTGGATGGGCTATTCGATTTTGCCAGGTTTCTTCCAAAACGTGGCTGATGGTATGAAGTTTCTTTTGAAGGAACACATGGTCCCCCGTCGTGCAGATAAACTCATTTTTGAGGTCTCACCGTTCCTTATCGTGTCCTCAACCCTACTGATTCTGGGCATTATTCCTCTTTCAAGCGGAATTTATGCAACCAATCCAGATCTTTCCATCCTCTATGCTATTGCCATTTTTGGAATTGCCCCAATCGGCGTTTTCTTTGCGGGCTGGTCATCCAACAACAAGTACACATTGATTGGTGGAATTCGATCTGCGGCTCAATTAACGGCATACGAAATCCCTCTTTTGCTGACACTCTTGTCGGTTGCAATTCTCTCTGGAACATTCAACATCATTGAGAGCATCCACTTCCAACACGCTGCAGGTTCATGGAACCTGTTCTTGATGCCGCTTGGCGCTGTCTTGTTCCTTGTGACCATGATTGCAGAAGTTGAACGTGTACCGTTTGACATGCCAGAAGCTGAGGCTGAACTGGTTGAAGGTTGGTGGACTGAATACGGCGGTATGCGATTCGGTATGCTGTTCATGGCAGAGTACATTCGAACGTACGCTGCCTGTTTCTTGTTCACACACTTCTTCTTGGGTGGATGGCACCTTCCATTCCAAGGCACCATCAGTCAAATCCCAGTTCTCGGCGATGCATATGTTTTGATTCCTGGCGCTGTTGTTGTCTTGCTCAAGACATGGCTTGTGTTCCTCGTTGTGTTCGTGTGGGCTCGTTTCTCTCTTGCTCGTATCCGCACCGACCAAATCCTCGAATTCGGATGGAGAATGCTTCTGCCTCTATCGGTCGTTCAAGTCGTTCTGTCTGCGCTCTACAGGCTCTACTTGTTCAAACCAGACAACTTGAGTTACACTGCTGAAGGTGGCAATGCATGGGACGCTTGGGGCTTTCCTATGCTCGTCCCCATCGCTACAACACTGCTTTGGGTTGGGGTATTCTACGTTCTTCTCAACGATGAAGACAAGGACGCTGCTCCAGACAGAATGTATCACGTTTACACATTACAGCCCGCGGGAACGCACACTCCGGGCAAGGACTGAGGTGAATAATTATGCCAATGCATCCACACGCAAAACCGAATTTTAGAAACCTCTTCTGGTACCCGTTTAAGATTACCCTGATTACCGCTCTTCGAACCTTCCCATTCTTTGGTAAGCGCTTCGGAAAGCGACTTGACTGGGGGTACCACAACACCGAACACCCTGAGTTCCTCGACGATGGAAGTAAGTCTCGAGCAGGAAAGACCTCAGAGTTCAACGACATTACCGTCCAAACCTTTGCACCAGACCGAGTTACCTCTGATCTGTTTCCTACGCTTTGGAAGCCTCAAACCGTTCAGTACCCGTACGAACGTCTTGAGGAAATGGAGCCATGGCTTTTCGTCCCTGGTAACTACAACGGCCGAATTGGTGTCATTTGGGAAACATGTACGGCATGCAAATTGTGCGTTACTGCTTGTCCAAACGACTGCCTCCACATGACGACAGAACTTCGTGTTGACGTTCTTGACGGAGCGGATGGTGAACACGGCGGCATGGGTGGAGAACTCGAAGTCGGTGGTCACGCTGCAACTCTTCTCCCTGAAGTGGCAGCAACACTCGATGATTTTAATCACGTCACGGCTCACACCGATACTCCGAATGAGTGGAGGTTTGGTGAAGTGCTCGACCTTTCAGGAAGTACTGCAACCGTTCGATGGAACGATTCAGGTGAGGAAGTCGAGATGGACCAATCTGATTTGCGAGTTGCAGACGACCAAATCGTCTCAGGCCGTATTGACTTGGGTCGATGTATGTTCTGCGGTTTGTGTATGGAAGCATGTGGTTTCACTTCTTTCTTCATGACCAACGAATACGATGGAATGTCCGGATTCACTCGACAGGAACTTTGGATGGACGCCAGCAGAACCCGTGTTTTGCCAGGAATCCACCAAGAGGCAGTCGATACTGAGTTGGCCAAGCGTGCTACCAAAGAGCGCACGAAGCGGGCGAAGAAAGCAGCAAAGGCTGCTGAAGCAAAGGCTGCTGAGGAGAGTGCTTGAGATGGATATCGCAAGTGTTGCTGAAACGGGGGTGTTCTTTTTGTTCGCAACCATTGCGATTCTCGGAGCTCTTGGGCTTGTATTGGCCCAAAGAGTTGCCCACTCTATGCTTTCTTTGATTTTTTCTTTCATGGCGGTTTCAGGAATTTTCATCCTCTTGGGTGCAGAATTTCTCGCTGCGATTCAGATCCTCGTTTACCTTGCTAGCGTCGGTTTGGTCGTCTTGTTCGGCATCATGTTGACCCGCAGACAAATCCTAGAGGAGGACTTTGAATGAAACTTGTTTCCTTATTCACCCGTATGGGTTTGCTCGCCCTTGGTATGATTCTCGTATCTGTTCTCAGCGCCGATAGCGTTTGGGCCAACAGCAGTGATGAGTATCCAACCACAAGCGGTCTTGCCGATTCACTTCTCAACGATTGGGCCCTTCCTTTGCTCATCCTCGGAATACTCATGTCGATGGCCATGATTGGTGCTGCATACCTCGTTCGTGACGAGAGAATGGAGAACCTTCTTTGGGAATTTGGAGGTGAAGAGGAATGATTGACCCAGCATTGGTATCCGCACTTTCTGCTTTGATGTTCGTTATTGGGCTGGGTGGTGCATTCACTCGGAAGAACGCTATTATTGTCCTCATGTGCATCGAATTGATGCTCAACGCTGCGAACATGCAATTTGCAGCAGCAGCAGTCCATCACGGTGATACGACCGGATGGGTTTACACGCTCTTTGCCATCGCTATTGCAGCCAGTGAAGTTGCAATTGGTTTGGCGATTTTCCTTGCCGTTTACGGCCAGCACGAAACGATATCATTGGACGACGTGGATGTCCTGAAGAACTGAGGTGTTTGAATGGCAGGTACAGATGTTACGACAACAATCCAATCGGAGTGGCTTGATTTCGCTCCCCTCATCATTCTTCTACCAATGGTGGCTTTCGCCGTCATCTTGTTCCTTGGACGCGTATTCAACGGTAACCCGTTTTGGAAGAACACGCTCAAAGAAGGTGGTCTTATTGCTCTACCCGTTATGGGTGCCAGCTTGGTGCTCTCGCTTCTCTTAATTTCAGAGTTCCTAGGCGGCTTTAACCCTCTCAAGGTGTTTGACCCCGAAGTTGCTGACAAGATTGCGTGGGTAAATTCGGCGGTATGGAACGGCGGTAGCACCGTCACCCCAGTCTCTTTTGGATTCGGCATTTATGTCGACCACGTGACCGTTATGCTGTTGTTTGTTGCTGCATTCTTGTGTTTGCTCATCAACACGTTCAGCATTGGATACATGAACACGGACCCAATCAACGACAACCGCAACCACCGTTTCTATGCAGAATTCGTTTTGTTTTGTTCGGGTATGCTCGGAATGGTGCTCTCGGACTCGTTCCTCTGGTTGTTCATTTTCTGGGAAATCATGGGTCTCTGCTCGTACCTTCTCATCGGATTCTATTACGAACGCCCAAGTGCAGCATCTGCGGCAAAGAAGGCTTTCATGACCACACGAATTGGCGACGTCTTCCTTATGATTGGACTTGTCATGCTTTGGGACTTGTTCGGTTCTCTTGATTATGCGGTCGTCTTTGCCACCGAAAACATCGATGCAGTCGCAGCAAATTCCGCTGGAACGCTTCAATGGGCTCTTGGTTTGATGTTCATTGGTGCAGTTGGTAAATCTGCTCAATTCCCTCTCCACGTTTGGTTGCCAGACGCAATGGAAGGTCCTACACCTGTTTCAGCCCTCATCCACGCAGCTACAATGGTTAACGCTGGATTGTATCTTGTTGCTCGTATGTTCCCATTCTTTGGAGCAGAATCACTTCACGGAGATTTGGAAGACCTCGCTTTCATCATTGCGGCAATTGGCGGTATCACTGCAGTCATGGCTGCGGCCATCGCTTTTGTACAGATGGACTTGAAGAAGGTCTTAGCCTACTCAACGATGAGTCAATTGGCCTACATCTTCACCGGTCTTGGATGTGCAATGTATCTCGCCAACACGCTTGACTGGCATCATGATGATGACGCTCATTACATCGTTGTCGTCGCATTCGGTGCAGCTCTCTTCCACCTGTTCAACCACGCCATGGCCAAGGGTATGCTGTTCATGGCCAGTGGTTCAGTGATTCACGAGGTTCACCATGCGCATCATCACCTCCACCACCATGACGACCATGGCGATGGACATCACGACGATCACCATGATGACGACTTTGATGCACAATCGATGGAGAACATGGGTGGCTTGGCTTCGAAGATGCCGATTACCGCTACCGCAATGCTCGTCGGTTCAGCCTCGATAATGGGTTTGCCACTCATTGGTGGATTCTGGTCGAAGGAAGGCATCATTGCCAACGCTTGGAGAGTCGCTCAAGACGACCCACGCTTCTTCCTACCTGCAACCTGCGTTCTACTCGGCGCAGCCATGACCGGTTTTTACATGTCCCGAATGTGGTTCAAGACTTTTGCAGGCAAACCAAACAACGAGATTGCAGCACACGTTGGACCTACCAACACATGGATTAAGACGCCGTTGTTCATCTTGACCTTCGTCACCCTTTCGTCGGTTATTTTTGCTGGATTGGGCTTTACCCACTGGGCTTCAGACAACTCGTATGAACTTGGTAAGAAAGGCTTACTTGACGGACTTGTTTATGAATTGGAACACGCCTTTGCCAATTCGGATGCGTTCTTCTTCATCCTTACTTATGTCGCTATCTTCCTGGGTGCTGTGGTCGGTCCTGGACTTGCTATGGCCCTTTACGGTGGCAAACTTGCTGACGGAGAAGAAACAAAGCCGTGGATGCGCCCAGTCATTCAACTCAGCGCTTGGGTCAACAAGCGATTCCACTTCGATAACTCTGCATTTGCTGAATCCAGTTTAGCAACGGCTCTTGAGAACCGCCTTTACATTGACGAGTATTACGACAAGGCCATGGTCAACATCGTGGCAGGCTTCTCAAACAAGGCTGCAGAGGCCGACAGTGAAGTTATTGATGGAACCATCAAGGCGATTGAGAGCGGTTCACAATCGCTTTCATCCATCGTTCGCTCGATGACCACCGGCTCTGCACGTGATTACATTCTCATGGTGGCTGTTGGAACATTAGCGATCTTCATGCTAATCTGGGGGGTGGCTTGAATGCAAGATTGGATTTCATTGCCGCTGGTTGGTTTCCCCCTGATTTCGAGTCTTCTTTTGTTGGTTTTCGTTTCGAGAGCCAGCGAATCGATGCGAAACAAGCTTTCTGACCCTATTCGAATGGCATGTTTGGTCTTCTCCTTGGTTTTGCTTGGCATCACGACGGGTATGTTCTTCCAATACTTCGGAGACATCAGTTGGGAAGGTATCGGTTTCAATCAGTACGAGTACGAGCACCGCTACACTTGGATTGAATCACTTGGTATTCATTGGACCGTCGGTTTAGACGCTCTCTCTTTCCCTATGGTATGGCTGACTACGTTCCTTCTTCCTGTAACAATTGTTGCGACATGGAATGAGAAGAACGGTGCAACGTACTTCCCAATTGTTTTGGCAATGGGCGGTGCTTTAATCGGTGTATTCGTGGCTCTTGACTTGTTTATGTTCTACGTGTTCTGGGAATTGACACTTATTCCAATGTTTTTCCTTATTCTCATGTGGGGCGGCGCAGACAGAAAGTATGCTTCCCAGAAGTTCTTCATCTACACCTTCACTGCTTCAGTTGTGATGTTGCTTGGCCTCATCACGCTCTACTTCTTCCAAGACCCTGGAAATCCACTTGATTACGCAGGAAGCATGACCGGTCGAAGTTTCCACATTCCGACCATCACTCAACACGCCCTCGCAGAGAACAGCAACGGTAACTGGTACCTTGGAGCAAACATCCAGAAGGTTTTGTTTGCTATGCTCATGCTTGGTTTCTTGGTGAAACTTCCAGCAGTTCCTTTCCATACTTGGCTGCCTGATGCTCACGTTCAAGCACCAACAGGCGGCTCTATGCTGCTTGCAGGTGTGATGCTCAAAATGGGTGCTTACGGTATGTTCAGACTACCAATCAGTTTGTTCCCACATGCTCTGGAGTACTTCCAACTCGCCTTGATGATTATTGGAATGGTCTCGCTTGTTTGGGGCGCCATCGTATGTTTAGGTCAAACCAACCTGAAGAAGATGGTTGCCTACTCTTCCGTGTCTCACATGGGTGTTATTCTCATCGGTATCGCTACCATGCAACCAATGGGTTGGGCAGCAGCACTCTTCATGATGTTCGCTCACGGAATCATCAGTCCAATGCTGTTCGCAGTGTGTGGCGCGTTCAAGCACCATTACCACAGCATGGAAATTGGTGCCATGCGTGGCATGGCAAAGCATTCCCCTTGGATTGCTACCTCGATGATGTTCGCTTGGATGGCTTCACTTGGACTGCCACTTCTCGCTGGTTTCGTCGCTGAAGTCATGATGCTCATCGCTTTGTGGTACTTCATCGAAGCCAACGGCTGGAGCGTCTTTTGGATGGTCGGGCCGGCGGTCGTACTTGCTGTAACTGCTGCTTACTACCTGTGGTCGATGCAACGAACAATCTTTGAGGGTGGGGACGAGACTCAACCTCCTGCATCGCTGCACGGAGAACCCGTACCTGACCTTGCATCGCCTGAAAAGTTGGCCATGCTTATTTTGGCAGCCTTCACAATTCTGTTCGGCGTCATGCCGTGGATTGGTCTGGACATGATGCACGATTGGACAAAGCAAATCTTCGAGGGATTGATTTTACCAATTCTTGGCGATTTTAACGGAGGTATCTGAAATGTCGAACCTAACTGAAATCGAACCGTTCGGCGAAGGATTCATCGAAGCTATGGGGCCTGAATTGATTCTGTTTGCAGGTATGCTTCTTCTCATCATTGTTCCAAACCTTGGTAAGGGTACCTTCCGTATTCCAGGGACTCAAATCAGACTACCTTGGCTTCTTGGCGGTGAACGGTTTGAATTCACCAGTGACCCTCGCCTACCAGCATGGCTTGCAACCTTCACTCTTGGTGGAGCATTCCTCAACGTTCTCTACGTGTTCAGTCAAGGCCTTGACAGGGTTGCTATCGTAAGTGAATCTGGAAAGGAGTTGCTTCTCATCAACGGCTTTAGCCGAATTTTCGAACTGATTTTCTTCGGTGCTCTTGCACTTGCGGCTTTCTCGAGTATGAACCGTCTGCGCGTGAATGGTGTTGGTTCGAAGGTTTCAGAAACTGAATTGTTCAACAACCGGCGGCAGGCTGACTTTTACATTCTCATGGTGACGTGTGCACTGGGAATGTCCGTTGTGGCATTGGCTCAAGACCTGTTTGTTTTGTTCATTGGACTTGAATTAGCATCGTTCTCTACCTATGTCTTGGTCGCTTTCCTCAAGGAATCCAAGGTTGGTGTTGAATCCGGTATGAAGTACTTCATCGTCGGTTCAGTGGCTTCAGGTGTCGGACTCTACGGTCTTTCGATGCTTTATCTCTGGGCAGGTTCACTGCAATTCGATGTACTTGCTACCGCTTTCGCTACGACCAGTTCAACAGACATGGCTCTACCTTTGATTGGAATCGGCTTTGTACTGGTTGGATTTGGTTTCAAGGTCAGTGCAGCACCGTTCCACTTTGCAGCTCCTGACGCTTACGCTGGAGCAACAAGCCCAGTTGCTGGTGTTCTTGCCACGGCAAGTAAGGCAATGGGTATGATTGGACTGGTTCGCATGTTGTTGATTGTAGCAGCGCCTGAAACTGGAGATGGCAGTGCGATTTGGCTTGTCTGTCTCGGGGTTCTTGCAGCGGTTACCATGACATGGGGCAACCTTGCTGCCCTCGGCAGCGATAACCCCAAGCGTATGCTTGCGTATTCTTCAGTCGCCCATGCAGGTTACATGCTTGCTGCGCTGACTGCAGTCGGTGCTTGGAATTGGGATGCAGCCGTATCGGGCGATGCAGGTGCAGCAGCAGTTGCAGTCATGACCGCGGTCATCTTCCACCTGCTTGTTTTGGTTGCTTTCAAACTCGGGGCTTTCCTCGTGTTGTCTATCCTTGAATCCGAAGGCGACGCCTCTCGCTTGTCTTCCCTCGGTGGCCTTGCAAAGCGAGAACCGCTGCTTGCCGTTTCGATGTTTATCTTCATGATCTCACTCGCAGGTGTCCCACCAATGGCAGGTTTCCTTTCGAAGTTACTCGTCATCATGGGAATCGTGCGCGTCGCTGTTGGCGACATGGGTGCGGAGCTCGCTGATGGCGGTATCTATGCACTTGGTGACATGCACTGGGTTTGGTGGCTGGCATTGCTGATGGTTCTCAACTCAGCCATTTCCATGTTCTACTACCTGCGTGTTGGTGTTGTCATGTTCTTCGATGAGCCTGAAGAAGGCCGTGAAGGTCCACTTCCGTCCGGCTGGCAAGTTCGTGCAGCCATCTTTGCTTGTGTCCTTACAACACTCATCATCGGTGTTGCTGGAGATGCTGTGCTTCGCCTCTGTGAAATGGCTGCGCAAAGCCTCAATTACAATTGGTGAAGCGGTTCATCTGCTTAAACGCCCGAGTGCGGGACTTTTACGACTTCGCCTTGGGTGCTGTATTCAAGAAGGGTCGGCTGTTGGGATAAACAGGTGAGACTACTTGGGTCGACGTTATGAAGAAAAAGTGGATGTAGAGGAGCTTGCTCGTCTTGAAAATCCAGAAGATGCGTCGGGCGGTAAAATCCGTGTCAAGATGCCGAACCGTAAAATCAACGAAATGTTCGCTTTTGCCGAACAAATCCTCGGTGGCCGACGGGTGACCGTTCTTTGTGAAGACGGGGAAACTCGCATGGCTCGTATTCCGGGTAAGATGCGTCGCCGACAATGGGTCCGCGATGGCGATTTGATCATTGTCTGGCCATGGGATTTCCAAGATTCCAAAGCGGATGTGAAGCACCGTTACACAAAGACACAAGCAATGTACCTCTCACGCAAAGGCGTTCTTCCGAAGGAGTTGGACTTCTTTGGTATGAACACTTCAAACGATGATGATGACGATGAATTCTCGGACACCTTCGGTACAATGGATGAACCTGAAGAAGAGACAGACGACTTGTTTGGTGATGACGGAGACGACGATGGTGACGATTTGTTTGGTTCTGACGATGACGACGATGACGATTTGTTTGGTTCTGACGATGACGACGACGACGACATGTTCGGTTCAGATGACGATGCTAAAGAAACAGTTAGCGCCGAAGAGGTTCCACATGTCCCTGTTGAAGAATATCCAGCGGAAGACGATACTGACGACGACGATGACGATGACGAGGACCTCGAAGCCTTGTTTGGTTGAAGTGAATCAAGACCCTGGGTGGGCAAATGGCGAAAGGAAACGACTGGGACGACGAGCTGGGTTCCAACAAACGTCAGCGTAAACGCCGCCGTCAGCACAAACAGCCTCGAAAGAAGTCTTCGACTGAACAGGGCATGGATGAAGATTTTGCTAAAAGCGAACAAGACCATTTTCTCAGTAATCTCGAGGCGAAATCCGGTGCTTTCAAGTGGATGAAGGAAGATCGCTACAAACGCATGTTCAGAGATATTGAATCCAACATACAAGGTGCGTTAGGGACAGGGACATACGATTGGGTTGACCGTCGAGTATTCGACCAAGTCTTTGACCGAATGACTCTGATGTCGCTGTACAAACTGATGAAAGCAGGAACCCTCGATACGCTCGATTTCCCTATTGCTCGGGGCAAGGAAGCGCACGTTTTTCACGCTACCGACATTGATGGAAAAGTTGTTGCAGTGAAAATCTTTCATACCTCAAATGCAGTATTCAAGAACCTCATCCAATACATCGAAGGTGACCGTCGATTCGGTGGCTTGCGACGCCGGCACCGAGATCTCGTTGATATTTGGGTTCGAAAGGAGCATCGCAATCTCTCGCGTTTGTCACGCTGGGGGTTGAATGTTCCTCGACCGCTTGGAATCCACAAGAACGTGCTCGTGATGGAGTACGTTGGGACAGAGGTATCTGCTTCACCTAAACTTCGTGAAGTTAAAGTGGATGACCCTGAAAGCGTATTCGAAGATTTACTGGAGTTTTTGGCTATTTGCTGGCAAAAAGCGAATCTCGTCCATGGTGACTTTTCGCCGTACAACATTCTCTGGCATGATGGGAGAGCGATGGTCATCGATGTCGGACAAGCTGTAATCCAAACCCATCCGAAGGCACAAGAGTTCCTCGTTCGAGACGTTACTCGATTGGTAGAATGGGGGAAAAAGAACGGCATTAAGGTCGAACTTGCTGAAGCCATGTTTGAG
>Ga0213868_10000329_pt1 | contig 44893 bp, 54 predicted proteins | sample PICome_9_FD_160087 | JGI IMG/M metagenome (GOLD analysis project Ga0213868, IMG submission 160087) | Coastal seawater microbial communities near Pivers Island, North Carolina, United States - PICO127 | ecosystem: Environmental > Aquatic > Marine > Coastal | place: USA: North Carolina...
CCCCACCAATTGCCGTATTGTCAAGTTGGGATATATCGACGGAAGCGACTGTTCCAGTATGGGGGGATTGGTAAGTGACACCCGGGTCTATATCAGAAAATACAGCGAAACGTTCCATCGTTAATGGATCCGCACCATTGAGTAATACTATGGGTGGTGTAGTATCCACGACGTGTACGGTTCGTACGTTCGTTGTATTGGGGTTAATAGTATCCGTCGCCAGATAGGTAACTGTGTAAGTACCCGTGGCTGTATTATCAACAGTGGAGATTGGATAACCATTCACGAGCGATGAACCAGGGTCGAGTGTTACACCGGCATCTACATACTCGGAGTACCTTTCTATTGTCACTACTTGGTCACCATTGATAGTGACGATTGGTGATAACGTATCAGCCACCGAAACTCGTCGTATCAATACTATATCTGGGTGTACACCGTCATTCCCACGATAAACAACATCAAAACTGGTATTTTGTATTATCGATGCATTTGAGTAATCCACTGTCACGACTGTACCCGCATCGTTTGAAAAACCTGGATCGACATTTTCAAAATCAATGCCAGGTTGAAGATTGTATGGAGATGTATCGCCAATTAAAGTCAATTCGGGTAGCTTCGTATCCACTACCGTCACGGTTCGAGTTGCGGTAACAGTCGTATTTCCATCGTACGCGGTATACACAACATCGAATGTACCGACCGCCGTATTTTGTTCATTGCTGAGATCGGTATTCGTTAATTCTGAACCCAAATCAACGGTTGCACCCTCATCGACGTAAGACTCGAAGCGTTCGAGTGTATTACCTTGAAGTGTATTGTTTGTTATAGTGATAACGGGTGGAACCGTATCAACTACGTTCACGGTTCTTATATTACTCACAGTCGTATTACCATCGTATGCGGTATACACGACATCGAACGAACCGATCGCTGTGTTTTGTACATTGCTGAGATCGGTATTCGTTAATTCCGAACCCACATCAACAGTCGCACCCTCATCGACGTAAGGGTCAAAGCGTTCCAGTTCATATGGAGTACCACCGGTAATGGTTATCACGGGTGGAATCGTATCATCCACGCGGACAGTTCTAGAAAATACTTCCGTAAACGCTGGGTTAGATACGGTGTAATTAACAGTGTACGTACCCACAGCCAGATTATTGACCGTACTCGTGGTAGAAATAAGCGTAGAATTAGAATCATTAATCGTCACACCTGAATCTACGTACACGTCAAATTTTTCCAAATTAAATGGGTTACTTCCATTGATCGTAACATCCGGTGGTATTCCGACTTTAACCGTGCGCACCGCGGTTGTGTTTGGATTAATACCATCCGTCGCGGTGTATGTGACTTTATATACACCGAAAGTATTCGTATCAACCGTCGAAACGGTAGACACTAATTCAGATCCCACATCAACAGTGATACCCGCATCTTCATAATTCGTGTTTATTAAATGAGATACGGGATCATTACCCAATATAGTAATGATAGGCGAATAAAAATCGAGATTTGTGAGTTGTGTATACGTCGCCTCATATTCCCTCGCGATCGACGGATAAATGGAATAATGTAATCTATTGTTTGGTTTGAGTTTATTAGCATCCGTCAAACCCCGGAGCGTGTTTACATTTTTCGGTAATCTAACGTACCGATTGGTTGGTCTGCCTACCAGAGTAGTTAACTGGCTACTCTGGGAGAAATCCTCTCTTCCCATCGTGTTTATTACTACATCAGAAATTAGTCTACATATAAAACACGCCCCATGCCGTCTTTTATTTTTAAAATGTTATAATTTACTGCGTATATGGTCCTGTTTATATTTTCAGTGCAGTGCACCGTGCACGAATCTATGCGGCTAAAATTGAGCGTACCCGTCGGTTGGTATTTGGATGTCACGAGACAAAACGGGTACACAAACATACCTTCCGAGTTTGCAGCCGAAAACTCCGTGTTATAATAACACGGCACCGACGTATAATAAGGCACACTTACCTTGTAATCATCTACATCTGACCCATTTATTCGTATTTTTACTTTATTCGTTCGAGATACGAGATTATTTGATCCACTCACGTTACTACTCGCGATGAATTTAACCGGGTGATTAAATGTGAGTTCTTGAATCATTTGATTCGATGGTTTATTCGTTTGAACTTGATAAATCAACATGTTATGTTCGGATAAGGCAACCTTATTACGTTCGTGTTCGTCCAAACACGCGTAACTCGCGTTAAGATGACACGAATAATTCGCATTCAAATTTTGTGCCCATATAATCTTTAATTCGACGTCGTGATATTGCAAAGCCACGATCGGTAAACTCGACTGCCAAGACTCGCAAAAGAAAAACCTCAATGGGTAAAAAAATGAACTCGACCCGAGACCCCCGTGAAGACTCGCAGAAAAGCTCTTGGAGTACGTGGTCGCCAACAAATCAATCGCGATGTCTTCGGAAAATTCTGAATCTTGACAATCCACCTTTTGACCCCCCACGTATAACTCTACACATTCTATTACGTTTCGCCAATCGTCTATCAATTGGGCTTGACCATTTATTTTCACGTCTATGTATGCGTGTCCCAATAAGTCACCCGATCGCTTAAATACGACTCGAGATGTACCACCCGCCTTTGGTATACCCTCTATCGTTTGCTCCTGAGTGAAAGTTGAAAAGTTACTGTGTCTCTTGAACGATGAATTAAAGAATGTTATCTGTGGATTTCCAGTAATGTGTTCGTCCTGTTTTCCTCTCGCGACTAACTGCGCGACGGCTCCGTTAGACATATCTAATAATAGTGATTATTTTATTGCTAACGATACCACCACAAGATTTTTCAGCATATTTACGATTTTCATGTGACACTCACTCAACATGTGCACGGGATTCTTCGCGAGCTCGAGTATGCGTTCGTTGTCGTCTGGTTGTGAAGGTTCTTCGAACTTCCTTATATAATCAGCGACCGTGTAGACGATCGCGTCGAGATACTCCTCTATCGCCATCTCGATCCACGAATCCTTTGGTGTACCCCACGTCGTGGTATCCATGTGCGTGCGGACACCGTGACCGTACTTGGATTTACCGAGATCCAGCCTTTCGGAAACCAATTCGATCATATTATGGTATCATCTAGAATGTAGTTTTTAAATTCTTTCGAAAAAGGAATTATTTTTCGAAAGAAAGTTTTAAAAAAATATTTTTATTTCCCAAATTTTAGAAATCTCAAAGCGCTGTCGACCAAACACAAACCATTACCAAAAATAGCCATATTTCGGATGGCATCTTCGAGCTTCGCCATACTTGTTACCCAGATTTTCTGGGTCGCTTTACCCTGGGTGGTGAAAACCGATTAGAATTATTGTTATTAGATCCGGGTGACGCCGGGCGAAGCGTGGACACGGGTGTGGCCGATCGCGCTCGCCGAACACTGGGTGTACCCAATCTACTGTACACACTCACGGCCGATGCAGATAAACTTCGGGTGTTACCACCCGAGTAGTCACCCTCTTCTCCGAATTCCGCTCGGATCACTTGATTCATCGCGGCATTTTCAAAACGCTCGCGGGTCGCTCTATTACCGGGTGCATTTATCAGATTCCTCGCCGTTTGGCGCATCCGATCAGTGATCGGAATGGGTATACGAGGATATTCTTGTTGTTGACTGAGTCTAGTGATAGTGTTTACGATCGATCTGTCACTCACAGCCGTCACGAGACGCATGAGTTTACGATAACTCATGGTGTCCTGATTCAATATATCGTTTAGTTTACTACAATACACGCAATTTGTTCTGGGTAGTCCGTGTATACACCGAATGACCATCTTACTTTTTGTTTTTATTTTTTTTATAGAGGTCTTGCATTAGTTTGAGTGGTCCACCTGATTTAAGATACGCGTTCGCCGCGTTCTTCTTACCCTTTTGTGCGTTTAAGGCTGATTTTATATTATCATTAAGAGAACGCTTTACACTTTTAGCGCGTCTTCTGGCCGTCGTGGGTGATAAACTAAACTTTTCCAACGCGGACATTATTGACTTCGTCTTTGGTGTATTCGGCTGTTTGGGCGTAATGCGCGGTGCTTTTCTGGGTGTACTGGGAGGTGTGGACGCCTTGCGTTTAGGTGGGGGTGACGTCATTTATAATATACAAATGTAATTATTGTGGATGAATCACAATAAGTACATTTTTTTAGTGGGTAGAAAGCATGTCGTGGAAACGTTCACAAAAGTTTCTGAGTGCCGGAAGAATCTTTTCATTCCACATGTGTAGATCACGTTTTATCTCGTGGGACAAACGTTTAGAATCATACTGCTCTATGAGAACACACTCATTTATGCCTAGCATTTCCATGTACGTTTGACACTGAATTTCCTCGTAATCGCGAACCGTTCTGAAGAGACCCCTCGCGCGATTTTTGATCTCGATGAGTGTTTTCGTTCCATCGTCATTCTCTCGAAGTCGGTCTATGCGTCCGACTATTTGATACGTCGTACCCGCGAGAGTACACACCTCGTATGTATAGAATGTGGGGTCTTCGCGTAAGTCTTCGTAATTATCTGCGGTCGTTTTTTCGTGTCTCGAACCATGATTAGTGTACAGCGTCTTACGTATGTGGTCTCTCGCGGCGTCGAGTTCAACTTTTTGCAAACCCGAATTTTTCTCCAATTGATTAGAAACTGCTCTAAATTTTTGTTCGACGCTGGAACTGTTCGTAGACTTAAATTGTTCAGCATCTCTGAGAAGGTCTCGCGCCACACTAGACGCATCGATCGCCTTGATGGCGATCTGTTCCTTGGTTTGACCCGCAAAAGTATTCGGCATATACTTGTTCCATAGCTCATCCACTATTTCTAGAGGTGGGCGATACTGACTCCTCCCGATGATACCAGAGACATCAGAGGCTTTGAGAACAATCTTGGGTACACCGATTTCTTTGAGTATCGGCTTTTTGTCTCTAAGATACGGATACACGCGTCCACATCCACGTGAGTCATTCAAAGCATCGTGCGCGCCTTCGAGTTCCTCACCGAAGAGTTTCTGGTACAACACACCCAATTTCATGTTTCGCAGAAACACGCGTTTGGTCATGTCTAGGGTACACACGAAACGCAAACGTTTGAACGGCTCAACACTCAAACCATGTCTGTAACACTCGGAGAATAACACGTCTTCGTCAAATCGCGAATTGTGTGCGACGAGAATATCTATACCTCGCGTTAACTCGAGGAACGTGTCATACATTTCTTTGAACGGTTTACCCACCGCCTTCGCGTGTTCGGGTGTGATACCGTGTATTTCCGTCGCTTTGACTTCAAAATCTTCGGGATACACAATACCGTGATACGAAGATACCTCACGTCCGCTCGAGGTATACTTCACGAGTGCCAACGACAACATACGACAGTGTTTGAAATTATCTATGTTATCCGGGGTTGCCCGGGACCGGGCCATGGGGAGACCGGTAGTCTCGGTGTCCCATGCTATATAGCTCATTACTTATGAAATGAAGTGTATTCTTTATCTCTTTTTCTTTTTTAGGTAATCTATCTGTTTCTTGAGTGTGATCTTCACGAATTCAGGTGAACGTCCTCCGAATAAACTCTTAATCTGCTTCTCACTTAGGCCTTCGTAGAACTTAATGAGTTTCTTTTCCGCGTCCTTAGGAGCTTTCATTCGACGAAGCACACGGTCGATCAGTTGAATCACGTGTTTTTTGCGTTGTCCAACCGTGGGCGTGCGAAGGCTATACAAGGCTTCTCGTCGCTTAGTCGCCACGGGTGAGCGGAGCTTAGTTATGATTTCTTTTCTAAAAGCAGCACTCTTTTCTTTACGCATAGTCTCCGGACTACGAATGAGTTTGAGTGGCTTCTTCTTTTTATTAGCGGGTGTTTTGTATTGGATCTGCGTTTGCTGCAAAGAACCACCGGTAGCTTTCGCAGAACCACCCTTGACCGATATCGTCGGGGCAACCGTCACAGTCACGGGTTGCTTGAACGGCTGAAGAAGACGTTCGAGATTCGTCTTCGTGATTCCGGGTGGTGTATTTTTTTGTTTTGCGATTCGATTAAACACCGGTTCAAGAGCTCTTATAACGGCAGGTGGACCTTCACGCTCCCAACGCTCTCGCCTCTCTTTCGCACGTTCTTCAGATCCCTTCCCTTTAGCGGCTCTGTGCTCTTCTTTTATAGGTGGTGGGTTATTACGTTTTGGTATACCCTGATTCGTCGGTGTTCTGGATGATGTTTGGGGGTTGGTGTTAGAAGCGTTTCCTTTTTGTGGCTGGGTACCCGTTTGAACATTTTGGGATTTGGTGTTAGAGGAATTTTGATTTGTGATTTGATTAAGTGTTGGCTCAAGAGATCTCCTAACTGGTTTAGTACCTTTCATAGTATTACGCGATGTATTATTTTCAGTAGTAGTCTCCACGACGTTTTCTCTACCCTTTGGTCGAGCTGCGAGAGTGCGTTTAAGAGATGCAATCAAGTTGTTTCGATTTGGGTTTTTAACATTTTTCTTCGGTGGGGGAGGTGGCCCACCTTTCGTAACCTTAGATTCCGGAACGGGTGGAGCGGGTGGTACAAGGGTTGGCTTTAATGCGGCGGGAGGTGGTTTTGGTTTGATAGCAAACTTAGAAGGTGTGACATCTTCTGCACTCTTCGTTCTCTTAAGTGGTTTTACTTTGGCTTTATTGTTTCGACTCCTTTTGGGTCTTTTGGATTCCGTAACTTTTTCTATGGCAGATTTCACTTCCGTTAATTTATTTTCGGCTTTTTTTACTCTAGATTTTTGTTTATTTATGTTATTAAGAGGGGTCTTACCACGGCTCTCCATATTTTTCAATTTTTTTGTTTCTTTATTTACTTCATCTTCTGTTTCATTTTGAAGAGCTTCAAGTTCAGATTGAGCGCTTCCTATATGTAGACCCATCATACCAGCCGGTGTTTGTTTGATAGAAAGGTTTAAATTACCCATGATACGGTTTACACTTCGTTCACCCGTGATTGGTGTTTCGCGCCCACTATTGCTCAAACGTCTCGATCTTCCACTAAACGAGTTTTGGCGTATTGGTTGTGAGGGTCCCACTGCAGTAGGTTCAGATGCAGAAGATAGGGTTCTAACTTCACTTCTAGAGGCTCTACCTGATGGCGGGAGACTGGCGCTCATATCTACTATTCACTCACATTTTTTATCATATCATACACGACCTTCCCATCGATGATTTCGTCCCTGATGAGAATGTCCTTGAGTGCTTCGAGGTGACCCTTGTGTTTCGATAAAATATCCATAACGTCCGAGTAACACTCGTCCGTGATTCTGTGGACCTCGAGGTCGACGATATACGCCGTTTGTTGAGACAAAGACCCATCCTGGACGTTTATCTTACCGATGGCCTCGGACATACCGTAGGTCATCACCATTTCGCGCGCGATGGCGTACACCTGTGCGAAGTCACTCGTCGCACCGGTCGTCACATTTTCCTTTCCATACATGAGTTCTTCTGCGGCGTGCCCACCCAATGCAACTTTTATTTGAGACAAAAGGTATTCCTTCGTGTACATGCCTCGCTCATCGGATGTGGGTTGGAAGAACGTGATACCACCCGCATCACCCCGAGGAATGATACTCACTTTACGAACTTCATCGTATTCGGGCATCAACACACCCACGATAGCGTGCCCTCCTTCGTGATACGCCACACGCATTTTACGTTCATCGGACATGGGAGCTCCACCTTTCGCGCCCACGACCACACGCTGGTACATATCCTCGACGATAGAGGGTGTGATGATATTCGTACCCTCTTTCACGGAGCGGATAGCACACTCGTTCATGAGGTTTTCGAGATCCGCACCTGAGAAACCGGTCGTTTGTCTCGCGACATCCATGAGACTCACTTCTGGAGAAAGGTTCTTGTTTTTCGAGTGGACTTGTAAAATCTTTTCGCGTCCATACACGTCTGGAAGGTTGACTTGTATTTTACGGTCAAATCGACCTGGACGAAGAAGCGCGTCGTCGAGAATATCCGCTCGGTTCGTCGCGGCGATGACGACGATCTGTGTATCGTTATCAAATCCATCCATCTCGGTCAAGAGTTGGTTAATGGTTTGTTCCCGTTCATCGTTCGAGGCAAATTCATTCATAGATCTTTTCTTGCCGATGGCGTCTATCTCGTCGATGAACACGATACATGGTTGCACTTTACGTGCCATTTCAAATACGTCACGCACGCGCTTCGCGCCCACACCGACGAACATCTCGACGAAGGATGAACCCGAGCATTGAATGAATGGCACAGAGGATTCACCCGCTATCGCGCGAGCCAAGAGTGTTTTACCCGTACCCGGCTTTCCTGTGAGCAAAGCGCCCTTTGGAATCTTTGCACCACTCACGATGTATTGTGTGGGATCGCGAAGAAATCCGACGATTTCTTGGAGTTCCTCTTTCGCGTTATCGATACCCTGAACATCGTCGAAACGCGTGGTTATTTCAGTTTCTATTTCAGTCGGTTTCTCAGACATATTGAAAGGACTGACTCCTCTACCTGAAAATAACATACGTAAGAGTGCGAATGCGAGAAGTAGGGTAAACCCAATAGACGTGATATCACCGAATGACACACTAGATGTCGCGAAATCCACGCTTACATCCGCATCACTTTCCATGAGTGTTTCCCAAAATGGATTCGAACCAACATAATTGGTCACGGATGGACCACCTTCGTCCAAATAATAGACGAGACTCGTATTAGGTTGAACGATAACTTCGCGAATTTCATTTCTTTTTACACCTTTTACAAAATCACTAAACAGTTTAGGTTCTGGTTTCTTGCTCACCTTCACCGAAGGCGCACTAAAAAGCTTAGCTGTGGCTAACATGTTACATTAAACACAGAAATCTTTATATCTTGCAAATTTCATTTTATCCATCATATAATACATTTGATATGCATCCGTGATAGATGGATGGTGATATTCTTCGGGCATACACTCTGGTATACCTTCACTCGAGTAATACGCCGTGTCGCTCATTCTTTTTTCAAAATGAGATGGCCGATTATCACAGAGCCAAAGTAAATGCTTAGCGCACGTGTGTATCTTTCCATATCGTTTCGTGTATTCGAGTGTGAGTGCAATCCCGATCTTACACGCAAAGATGTAATTTTCGAGTGATGAACCGACCCACATGGTCATCGGATGTTTTGGGTGGGCCGGTCTGTACCCTCGCCGACTTCCATTCTTGATGTAGGGCGCATTTTCGATGATAAATGACTCTTCCCCTGTGTAATACCACGCGGTGTAGAGCATCTGTACGATTTCCAGTTGTATTTTGACCACGTGCTGATCACAATTCATATGTGCATTTTCACATGGATCCAAGGAAAGAAAGAATATGTTCATCGCTGTGATTAGATGGTTTATATAAATCAATTTCGTACACTCTCGATTCGACGTTTCCGTAATAAACGGAATTATTAGAAAGTCTCCAAACTTTTTCGCGCGATTTATCTATCGCGTATTTAGATGCGTATTTGACGTTATCAAATACAGCTCTGTCGAGGATAGTGTCTCCAGCTATTACGTTTGTGATAAACATCATATGTTTAATTAAAATGTGATACGAGTTCACTTAGGTTTATTCTATATCCGAAAGATACTCTTCATCCGCGACGACGTCGTCTTCATCTTCGTCATCCGCAGCGATCGCTTCTTCATCGGGGGCGGCATCGTCGTCTTCGTCGTCTTCATCGTCGTCCTCGTCTTCTGGTTCTTCCTCCGGTTCTGCATCTGGAATGATTTCCTTCTTAGTCTTCTTCTTGGATGACGTGGACGGTTTGTTAAATACGAGTTCAAGTTTTTTGTATCGCGCGTCCATGTCATTTTTTCGTTTATCTATCTTAGAAGACAATTTAGATACGAAATCTTCATCGTAACCAACAGCCTTGAGTGCGGCCGCGAGTGTTTTAACCGGTGGTATCTTATTTTTTGAGATGTATTTTTCGTAGAGTGTCGCCATCTGAGTTATAATCTTGACTCGAACCTTACCACATTTCAAAACGTTGACTTTCAATATAGCGTCATCGATGTACCTAACGGGTGCAACTTTTTGGGGAACCGTGGTTTCCCGTGGTGGCATGGGTAATACATTTTTTGGTAAGACAAATTCAACACCGCTCCGTTCACATGATTTTCTGAGATTATCTATGTAATTCTCGTAATTTTGTATGTACACGGGCTCCGGTTTATAATATTTGGTTTCGCCAGCTCGTAATATGGAATGCAAAAATGTTCCCTCAGCTGGTTTAGTAGAAGGGACATCGTGTGATTCGCGCGGTCTTAAAGTGGGTCGTTTCAACATACTGGTATAATATACCTAATCTTTATTACAACTTAGGTCTAATTCACATTGTATAATGTGATGCGCTTGAAAATTTTGGAGAGATTCATACGGTCCCCATACTTCGATCACTTCTCGGTTCTTGTCGTACCAGAGATAGGACAAATTTAAAAATTTAGTGAGCCAATAAAAGCGTTTGCCTGACTTACCTATAAATTTGAAAATGTCATCTTGCTCGTACGACGAGACATCTAATTCACTATAATGTGTGTTAGGTGGCGTATACGGTGCCATTTTTTATTTGACGCGTTTATTTTTTAAGTTTCATTTACTGCATGCACCGCAATACCCCTCTTTCTTTCCCTTTGGGTTGTACACTACAGTATACAATATCACGAGAGCTAGGATGGAACCTGGGAGGATATAGTTGTTTTTCATTTAATATAAAACTACATTTTTATTCTTCATCGTCTAAACTTATATCAGAGTCACTCTCTTCTTCTTCACTCGACTCTTCGTAATCTTCGTCTGACTCATCGACGACTTCATACAAATTGTCCGATATCTTTCTATATAATCCAGTGTCTTCTATATTTTCAACGTCGTAATAGCCACAAACTGAATCTTTACATACAACCTGTGTAATACCGCTATATTTACACGTACCATTACGTTTACAGATGAATTCCTCTATCAAATATTCGTCATCATTTAAGTCTTCGAGTATTCTACAAATAGATATACTACCGTCATCAAATGTAACATCCACTATCTGCTTCACCATTTAATAGAGTTAATTTCTAATCTTAAAGTAAGTTACTATGAATGTATTAAAAAATCGATATATACATTCGAATGACGCCGTCATGTTTGACATAGATAATACACTCATATTCACAAATGGGACACCTAATAGACTCGCTATCGAACTACTAAAAGATTGTGTAAAATTGGGATACAAAATAATCATAATGACCGCGAGACCAAATATACCGGGTATCATGGCGTTCACAAAATACCAATTACGAACATATGGAATATACTACGATGAATTATACATCACACCCGCACATAATAAAGGTAACCTAAAACGATACACTGGTTATAATTATGTACTATCGGTCGGTGATATGCACACAGACCTAACCAATTCTGAATATTCAATTAAGATTTCCACCTAGAGTCACACTTGTGACACGTGATGAATACAGTCATGGGTTCATCGGCACTGCGTGTTTGCATTTCATAATACGTCGTCTTGTATGATTTACACCGATTACACTTAAAAATACCCTTATAATTTGGATCTTTTAGTATATTCGACTTATATTCTTTCTTCATATCCTTTGAAATACATTCCTCTTTCATCTTAGCCCACGGTCCATTTGGCCACAACGCCTGTGGTGAAAGGTCCATGACATTAGATGTCTTGATTTTACCATCCAGAATTTGTTGTTTAAGGGATGGTGATTTTTTTAAATTATATTGAATCTGGAGAAATTTATGCTTATATCTGTTCATGTGATACGGATTGTCGGCCGCGGCAACATCTCCGAGTGATGTGCTCCGTTTCACAGCCCAATTATGTGTACTTTTCTCGAGATTCACGGATAATGCGTGATCACTGGAAATACCCAAAAGATCGGCGTATTTGTCTTTGACGTATTCTCTGATCATCCTGTTTTAATTAAATATTAGAATTATCTAATAACGACTTAGGTTTGGAAATTTAATTCGGTCGCAATCACCGAATGATTCGGGTGAGCACATATCGAATGGACCGCCATTTCTTTCTGGATCATTCCTGGTGGAGACCCAATCATCATCTAGAATACGTGGGACGTACAGTTCAGCTTGTCTAAGAATGAGGAACACAATCAACAACGCGAGAACTGCCGTGATAATCTGCATTTATGTAAGCCAATTTTTTATTTTGGGATGTGTGCTGTACCATCAAAAACTGCATTGGTATATTTCATAGCGAGCACGAAATGCAACTGCGCCCAATCTTGTGGTTTAACTTTTTCATCCGTGATCGGATTATTGTTTACATCTTCCATGAAGTCGTGCTTTTCTCGCATAGATTTTTTAAAACTATCACCCGTGCGTTTTAGCCATTCGGCGTGGGCTTTGTTGGATGGATCAAATTTAAGAGACAGGGATCCCATTTTGTATACTATATATTAAACATTCTTTAAACTACATTCAAGCCAATTTTTATACATTTCTTCGTCGACTATAGCATCTATCTCCTGACCACGCAAATTAATATTCATGAGATCATCGTTACATTCGAAACTGTGACAGAAAAAGTAAGATAGACCGGACGTCATGGACATCCCATTGAGGTCGGGTTGTTGACACGTACTTATAGTGACAAACTTTCGTACGTACTCCGCCGTGCGGGGTTTGAATTTAGACTTTACATTTATCTTTGTTAACGGTTCGCTTAAGTCAACGACGGGCCATTCACCAAATTTAGATCTATACGTAGTTAGATAGTCGACGTATTTGGATGCATTCACTCGATCTTTAAAACATAACGCCCGTGGTTTACGTGTGGGATCTGTTATAGTGGCCAAACTATCTCGACCAACCTTTACAAAATGAAACTCCATGTTCTAATGTATAATAAAGAAAAAACCTTAAGTCATATTAGATGAATATCCCAAAAACGCCCGGTCAAATTGAATATGTGAAAGTGTTGCAATCACATAAACCTATCATAATCGCCACTGGACCAGCTGGTTCGGGTAAAACTATGTTTGCATGTCAATACGCAGCTGAAAAGTTGAAAAATAAAGAATGTAGGCGCATCGTTCTGACTCGACCAATCGTAGCCGCGGATGAAGACATGGGATATTTACCTGGGGAGATGGAACGTAAAATGGAACCATGGATTCGACCAATGATGGACGTTTTTGAAATGCAACTCACGCGCAAACAGCTGGAACATTGTGTAAGAATAGAACCCCTTGGATTTATGCGGGGAAGAACATTCAATGATTCATTCATCATAGGCGACGAGATGCAAAATTGCACACCCAACCAAATGAAAATGTTACTCACACGCCTCGGTGAAAATTCCAAAATGGTGGTCATGGGTGATCTAAAACAAAGTGATCTCACGAATAAGAAAAATGGTCTCGCGGATCTCGTACACAAACTCAAGGGAAATGAATTTGAATACGTTGAACATGTGATGATGCACGACGAAGATATCCTGAGACACCCCGCTGTGGCTGAAATTCTTAAGATTTATTAAATGATGCGAGTATTGAGTGACGTAATGTCTTGATTTTCTGTTTTAGATTTTCGGTTTCATCGTACATTTCAATTTTTTGTTCATAATACATTTTGAGCCACGAAACCAAATCTTTTAATAATGGTTTAGTGCGTATGTACCACTCCGATAAAGAGAATGTTTCGGTTTCACATTCTATGTACCCTTTTACAAGAGTGTCATTTTCACACTTTTCTAAAAGTGGTTTGAGCTCGTAAAGATCGGTTATGATTTCGTCTAGTTCCGACCTTTTTCGACTGAGGTCGTCGAGTTCCTCTTCGAGCATATAATTATTTAAATATTTAATTTTTGGAGTTGGGATTACATGAGTTCGTCATATAGGTTATCGTTCGAAGGTGGGGCTATATCAAAACCGCCGTCACAGTACCCCTTATCACTTGATTTATTTTCAACCCAACGACTTTTTTGTTTTTATGAAGCGTCCACTCTGCGAGTGGTTCAAACGCTTCATCGTGAAGACTCGTCACGACGATCATTTACTCATTTTAGCGTACATCTCTTTAGCTGCTTTAATACGATATTCGAGATCTGTCGACGGCCACTGAATGACGAAATCACCATCCTGCCATTGCCCATCCGTTCCGAGAATATCATTATAATTGGATCTGTTTTTAAGACGCGGTAATGATGTGTAATCATACGAGTTCATGACTCGCTGTGGAATAACCTTACCAACTCTCGACCAAAATGTCCCACCCGCCGTTACACCCGTTTCTTCGAGATGTGTCCCCACGAGTAAATCCTGAATGAGTTGATTTTCAAACATATACCAATGTCGATACAAAGGCATACCGGCAATGATAGTATCGAGGAACGCGCGGCCAATTTGGGAATTGCGAATAAACATATTTCCACAATTAATACCGTTACAGTCTGCCGGAATGAGTACATGGGTGTTATCGGTGGCGTGTTCCTTGACAATATCTTCCAATTTGGTGTCCATGTTTGTAATCATGGTATCGCAATCTGTATTGAAGATCCACTCAGCGTCCGGAAACTTATCCATGGCTTCCTTGATTACAAAAATCTTACCCCATCCACACGGTGTATGTGTGTCGGGGATCGGTGGGAGTTTAGCCATGATCGGCTTTCCACTCGCAACCGCACCACAATCATTTGAGTAGTGTAATTTATAGCCATGTTTCAAACAATAGTTTAATTTATTTTTTGTGAGTGTCCAATCCGCGAGTGGTTGGTAGTATTGATCGTGTGCCGTGACGACGACGAACATATACGTGTATCATTAAATACTTTTAACTACATTAACAAATCGTATAATTCCGTAGACGACGGTGCTGTGATATCATATTCGCCATTCTCACCCTTTTTCCATCGACTCTTTTGCTTGTCCATTGATTTAATATGCCACAATGCAACAGATGGCACGGGTTTCACAGCCACGGCTTTGTCCGTTCCAGTGAGTTTCGTGTGTAGGTCATCGGTCCAATAGACGTGGTCACACCTTTTATAAACGCGCGTTTGAAAATCTGGCCAGTTTATAAATCCAACTTCATTTATATTAAATCCAAACTCTTCGGCTTCCTTCGCGGTGATATCGGGATGAATATTAATTCGTGGCACCGCGACGATTTCAGCACCGGTTTCTTCGATCACTTTTTTAATAACTTTAATGAGTGCTTCTTGTGGCATTTCATCCGCGTCGATGTTGAAGATGTAATCACCCGTCGCCTTTTCTACGTGAAAATCTAAATTCGCTTTGAATGTATCAAACACGCGTGGAAACACATTAATCCGTTCCTTGAAGTTGTCTAAAACGAGACCGACCTTCTCCGTCGTGTGCGCGGAGTCTACGACGACGTTAATCTCATCTTCGTCATCGATCGTTCTCGTCAGCATATTTAATAATGAAAAGAGTTCTCGAGACTCATTACACACTTGGATTGTATACGTGAGCTTCATTGTAAATAATTAAAGCATAACTTCTTTATTATAGTAATGGTGGAGTATCACGATCTAACAATTCGGGATGGTTGCCACGCTATATCACACAAACTTACGGCGGACATGATAAAAAAACACTGCGCCTTTGTTGAAAAATCAAACATTCCCGTGATGGAAATTGGACACGGGAATGGTCTCGGTGCGTCATCTATTCTCATAGGACGAGCTAATCTTTCGGACACTGAGATGATATCGTTAGCGAAAAGTTATCTCAAGAATACAAAACTCTCCGTTCATGTGATACCAGGATTAGCCACGATAGAAAGAGATATAGAACCGGCCATGAATCTGGGTGTTGATATATTCAGAATTGCGTCGCATTGTACAGAGGCGTCAATCACGAAGTCTCACATAGAGTATCTCGCGAGTAAGGGTAAGACTGTGTACGGTGCACTCATGATGTGCGCGACGTGCTCATTAGACGTATTGGCCGGCGAAGTTGAAAAGATGAAATCATACGGAGCGTCGGCTGTCATAATCATGGACTCCACGGGATCATTTTTTCCAAAACAAGTCGAAGAATGTTTTAAACGGTTGTCCCAAATTGGAATAAAATTGGGTTTTCACGCACACAATAACATGGGTCTCGCGGTCGCGAATTCATTAGTAGCCATAGAACACGGTGCTGAAATCATAGATGCCACTGTCCGTGGTTTCGGTGCGGGCGCTGGTAACACACCACTCGAAGTCATGACAACGATTTATCCATGTGGAGATATCGATGTTTTAGAGACAATCGAAGATTTGGATTACGTCACACCCGTTACCAAAATTATAAATATTTTGACCGCCAAACACAAACTACATTCTGTATTTGAAAAGAAGATACTCGAATCTTCTCGAAAGTATAAAGTTCCTCTTGCCAAGCTCGTAGAAGAACTTGGAAATAGAAAGTTGGTAGCTGGACAAGAAGATCTCGTACAGGTTATTGCTGCTCAGATGTCCGAACAATCATAGATGATTTTGTAGATATCGTATCCCCCATGACACGTCGAACTGTTTCCATCGGTAAAATTGGTGACATTTCCTCGATGGGTGGTGCAAAAATAGAGCCATCACTTTGAAGAACACCCTTCACTTTGGGTAAGAATTCTTGATTAGGAGGCATAAATATTTCGCAGATCGCGGGACCGTCGTGATTCATGAAACGACTAAAATAGAAATCAAATTCGTTCCAGGTTTTAATTCTAAAATCTTCATAACCAAACGCCCGTGCGACTTTCATGTAGTCGGGTAACACTATACCGGTTGTTTTGTCCACGGCATTATAGTTCCCATTGAATAGCATTTTCTGTGTATGTTTAATCATGAGATATCCATCATTATTGAATATAACAATCTTCACTCGTAATCCATGTTGAATGATAGTTTGTAATTCTTGAAGATTCATCATCATACCACCATCACAATTGAGACACAGAACTTCGCGTCCATTTCCGGCTATACCCGCACCGAACGCCGCGGGCAACCCGTATCCCATTTCACCCAATCCATACGACGAAAACATAGTCATTCCACCTTTGAGACGTATTGATTGATGTCCAGACAACAAGGCGGTGCCCATATCTGTCACGATGATTTGATCGGGTTTAAGATAATCCGAAATCCTATCGATCAGTTTATAGGAATTTGGAAAGACGTCATCCACCTGATTCTCCTCTACGATTGGAAATTCGTTTCGAATACGACGACATTCTTGAATCCAAGAATCACACGCACTCGTGGCACCGGTTAATCGTTCCAAGAACTCACCACAATCGGCTTTGATCGGTAAGTCAATAAAATCTTTGAACTCCGTCTCGTCAACATCGACCATAACGATCGTGGCGTTTCGAGCCACCTCATTGAAGTCGTATCCAGTTTGTGGTATCGTTAATCGAGTCCCAATCGTTATGAGTAAATCACATTTTTGAAATATAAAATTAGCCGAGCGCTGTCCGTAGACACCCGGACTCCCAAAGAACAAGGCGTTTCCATGGTCCATGAGATCTATAGCTGACCACGTGACTAATGTCGGAATATTCAATGATTCAACTCTGGATCTGAAAAGTTCTTCGGATTTTGAAAGTTTGACGCCGTGTCCCGCGAGTATGACTGGTCGCTTCGACTCATTAATTAAATCTATCACCATACCCATATCCTCGCTCGACGGTTTAACCTTGTCAAATGATATCTGTTTCCACAACTTGACGGGTACGTGTTTTGATTGTACATCAAATGGAATATCTAACCAAACCGGACCCTTCCTTCCACCGAGAGTTGTTCGGTATGCGTGTTCGAGTTCATCATGAATGTTCGCCGCCTCCACGAGTTTTGCATATTTAGTTGTTTTCGAGACCATGTGGACAATATCAAAACCTTGTGTACCATACATTCTTCGGTGTGCGTGTATATCAACATATTCGCGTTTCTCTTGACCCGATATTATGAGTGCGGGTGTGGAATCGGCCCACAAACTCACAACTCCGGTTATCGCATTCGTTGCACCCCCACCAGCCGTGACTAAAGCCATCGCCAATTTACCACACGTTCTATAATAAGCACCCGCGGCTAATAATGCCGCTTGTTCATTGTGGGTATTTATTATATTGATACCAGCTTCGCCACATGAATTATATATGTGAGAGTTTGCAGATCCAATTATACCGAACACGGTCGTTATACCCTTTTCTAAAAGAAAAGAAACGATCACGTCACTCACTTTATTTGTAGTCATTATTGATATCATGTGTGAAATGTTTAAATATCTAAAACGTCATCGTATACATTCGTTATGTGCACATCGTCTCTCAATGAAGAAACCTTTTTTGCGACTTCGATGGCCGCGCAATTAATTACGTCGAGGTTTCCCGCATACTTGGATAAGTAATCTTCAGATCCGTACACTTTTACAGAAACCATGAGCGTGTCTTCGGTTATATATGTTGGGTGTATTTCGGGTGTGTAACCCTTGACATAACGACGCATCGTGTCTATGAACGCATCAAAGTCTTCGAATGTCGATCGCGACGCTTTCAAAAATAGAGTCGTTTGCATGACCGTCTCCGGTGAAGGATTGATATTGAGTATGACTTTACAGTTATGTATCCCGGTTAGAACCTGGATCGCATTCTCCGTCGTTTGGATATATTTATCCACATTAATCCGCGTCGCCATACCAGCACTTTCCGATGATATTTGAGTCACGACTTCTGCGTAGGAAATAGTACATTTAGTCGTTAAATATTTTAAAAGTGGAATCGACACCTGACCACCACACGTCACCATGTTTACGTTTTTTGCGTGTCGTAAACATTCACAGTTTACGTTCGGTACACACATTCTCCCAATCTTCGAAGGTGTCATGTCGATGACGGTTATGTCTTGTTCTAGGAACACGATCGCGTTTTTCTCCGCCGAATACGCATCCGTACAATCAAAAACAATATCACACGATTTCGGATTATCTATGAAAAACTGTACACCGTTTGAATAATATGGAACCTCGTCGGGTAACTTCTTTGTCGATTCTCGTCTACCAACAAACGCAACCAATGTACAATTATCAATCTTTAATAATTTATAAAGTAGGTCGGTCCCTATATTCCCAGTGCCAATTATGGCCACTTTCATCTTATGCTATAATCATTTGGAATCTTTAATATATACGGCTCATCGAGTCCGTCCTCTTCGATATCACACGTGGCTCCGAAAAATTCCGCCCATTGAGACAACCGTCGCGTGTGAGGGTCGACCAGGTTTATTTCTTTGTCGTCGAGTTCACAGTTTACATATCGGACCACGACCTCTTTTATTTTCATGACATCGACAAAATCAAAGTATTTGTCCCTTTTTATGACGATGTGCCCCCTTTCTTTACAAATTGCACTAAACCTCGACGAAAGTTCACCCGGGCCATAACACCCCCACACACGGAGACAGTGGGCGTTTGGTATCGTTTCTATGCGTCGATCTATAATCCATTTTGAGAGACCGTAGGGGTCGGTGGGTGGATCTCCACGAAGCGCCGCGCCACTTGAAAAGTAAAGAAGTTTACCCTTGAAAGCGCGCACAACATTTTCAAACATGAGAATGTTTGTGTGTGTGGTCGACACACTCACTTGATCGATGCTCGCGGCGCAGTGAACTACAACATCAAAGGTGTGTTTATTGAAAAATGTATGGACGGCATCCTGATCCATGAGATCCAACTCTTTCCGAGAAATACCCACCCACGTCGAATCTTGTACTAGATTCTTACCTATGAATCCATTGGCACCGAGCACACACACTTTCATTTAATTTAAAGATTAGCATACTCTTTAACCAAATGCCCAAGAAAGTTTGGTATGCACCCAACAAGTTTGAATCATATGGAGAGGAAGAAATTAAGGCCGTTGAGGCTTGCCTTCGCGATGGCTGGCTCGCTGGTTTTGGTGATAGGTCTGTGGAGTTTGAGAAACGAGTTGCTGCGCTCTTCGGGAAGAAATGCGGACTCTTTGTAAACTCTGGAAGTAGTGCGATCCTTTTGGGTTTGTGTGCGCTCGACCTCCCAAAGGGATCTGAAATCGTGACACCGGCGTGTGGATTTTCCACGACAGTCGCACCCATTGTTCAATTGGGACACAAACCGGTATTTTGTGACGTAGGACTCAATACGTATGTTCCAAATGTTGAACAACTCAAGAAGGTTGTCACGGAAAACACGAGGTGTCTCCTTCTTCCAAACTTGATCGGAAACACACCAGATTGGAAAGCCATTCGCGAAGCGTTTCCAAATGTGATTTTGTTTGAAGATTCCGCAGACACGATCACGAAGACTGAGTATACTGATTTGAGTACCACGAGCTTCTATGCGAGTCATGTCATCACTGCGGGTGGCGTAGGTGGCATGGTCATGTTTAATGACGATGGCCATCTCAAGCGTGCGCTCATGTACCGGGATTGGGGTCGAATCGGTGATAACATCGAAGAACCGAGCGAACGTTTCAATCACTCTGTCGATGGCATCCCATACGATTGGAAGTTTTTGTATGGTGTCGCGGGTTATCATTTGAAAGCGTGTGAAATGAACGCGGCGTTTGGTCTCGTACAACTCGATAAACTCGAAGGTTTCCTCAAGAAAAGGCGTGCGATGATCGAACGATACCTCGAAAACCTCAAGGATACAGAGTACTATACACTCCCGGATGATTCCAGACAACCAAACTGGCTCGCGATTCCATTACAGTGCCCAGATAGACTCGAGCTAGTGAAATACCTCGAAGAAAATGACGTTCAAACGCGCGTCACATTTGCGGGTAACATCACAAGACATCCGGCATTCCGAGAGTATCTCCAAGATTTTGAAAACGCGGATAAGATCATGAAGGATGGGTTCCTTCTAGGCGCACATCATGGTTTGGAGATCGTAGACGTAGATAGAGTGTGTGAACTCCTAAAGAATTTTAAATGTAATTAAATGGCTTAAAACAACTAATTTCTAATACATAAATGCCTACTGCTCTCGTCACGGGAGGATGTGGCTTCATTGCTTCCAATTTTATCAATCGGATGAAACACATATACCCGGATATTGAGTTTGTTACCGTTGATAAAATGGATTACTGTTCAAATGTAAAAAACATACATGAAGGAAAGGCGACCATAATTAAAGGAAATATTGGAAATGCGGAACTTATAGAACATCTCATACGCGAATATAAGTTTGATTATGTGTTTCACTTTGCGGCACAAAGTCATGTGGACAATTCTTTTGAAAATGCACTCACATTTACGAATGATAACGTACACGCAACGCACGTACTCATAGAGGCCTGTAGACATTTCCTACCAAACGTTGAGTTCATTCACTTCAGTACAGACGAGGTATATGGCGAAAGTCTCACAGACGTACCATTTACGGAAAAGGATGCGGTACTCAAACCAACAAACCCTTACTCAGCATCCAAAGCGGCGGCAGAAATGCTCGTGCGTTCATACATTGAATCGTTTGGTATGAATATCAAGATCATCAGATGTAATAACGTCTATGGACCAAATCAATACCCGGAAAAATTGATTCCAAAATTCAAGAGATTGCTGAAAGAAGATAAGAAGTGTACCATTCATGGCACAAAAAGTGCAGAAATTAAACGAGCGTTCATTCACGTGGATGATGTAGTAGACGCGGTTGATGTGGTGTGGAAAAATGGTATAACTGGTGAAATATATAATATTGCATCCGATCACGAACTTTCTGTCATGGATGTGACGAGGATGTTAATACGCATCATAAAAAACACAGAAAATTATGACACGTGGATAGATTATGTCGAGGATAGACCATTTAATGACACGCGGTATTACATATGCGCTGAGAAACTTAAGTCACTCGGGTGGTCACAGAAAAAGGGTATGAATGATTTAATTAAATTTCTCAGTACATGATATAAAAATGGTTGTGTCTAAGATAGATATGCAACAATTATCAAACCTGGCCGCGAGAACAGGTCAAGACATGGAAATGTCGTACGGTACATTGTTCTTGATCGCTGTGATGGGTGTGTTCTACATCGCAGTGAGCTCGGTGGGAATCAAGACCTTCAACGACTGTGACCAAGTTCAAAATTCGCAAAAGTGGAAAAACCTCAAAATGTTTTTGAGTCACACGATGACGGCGGCCATCGCCATGATTCTCACACTTTTGTTGACTAAGATTGTGAAATCCGAAGCCGCGGCGTTCGCGCTCTTGTTCGGTATTTTCGGTCTCATCGCATCTTCCATGACTTTGGCCATGACCAATGAGTGTAGTAGCACCGCTGATAAGTCGGCTCGAAACTTTGGTATTGTTTCGTTGTTGGGTCACATACTTTTGTTGATAACATCAATTTACTTGATGATGAAGCGCCGTGGTATCAAACCAACGATACCCGGTATGTCGCGCCGTAACACACCCAGAAATGTTATGTCGAGTTACAAACAATATCCAGAAACAGTGTAAAGTGGCGTCGAATTTTAATGTGAATGTATAGCATATGGACAAAAGAGTCGTCTTAGTATTGTTACTGTGTATGTGCAGTTGTTCAATTTTCGCGATGAGTACATTCGGTATTTTCACAGCTAAAAAATCGGGTGTGATCGAAGGTACCGAAGAATATTATATACAGAAATATGAACTCGACAAATTGAAAAAAATACTCGTAGATGCGATGGTCGCGGATACCACCATCGTACCAGAAGAAAAAACCGCGGGTGACTTTTTAGACATCGACGATTTCATCGAGTATAAAATACAATTTGCCGCCACTGAAACACAACGAAACGAAACGATCGCGCGATCACAGCCACACATAGATCGTATAAAACGATGGTGTGCAAAACATTACGACGCGGTTGATGCTTTTAAAAAATCCACCACCATAAAAATTAATTATCTCGATGGTACACAGATTTCGGCAAAAAAATTTTACGATAGATACATGAACGGCGTATCCGATGAGGCTAAAGCGCTACTTTTAAAAATTTGTGGAAAGTAGATGCACGTATTGGATTCAATTCGAATTCTCTTAATGCTCATGTCTTATGTGATGCAGAAGACACGAAGATTAACATTTGAAGAAAAACACAAAATAATCGAATTCATGGGACGTTTAGTCACTCATTCAGATTTCACCACGCCGCGTCTTTCGCAGATTTACGCCGGATCTGAACCAGTGTGTACAGGCCAAGAAACGCACCTAATAGAGAATACATCGCATAATAATTAGAGCCACCTCTATATTGATATATACTCCACATCATACTCGCAATTATACCTGAGATTACATATTGCATATCGTATTCATCTATGTTTTTCATGTTATACACGTCTTTTATTTCGTTCATAAATTGATATACCCCGATCGATGTCGCCACAAAAAGTAGGGTGCTATCTACATCCATTACAATTATTAAAGAAATTATTTCTAAGATAAGTATATAAAATGAGCTCGTCCCCAGAAGCTGTCCTCGCTGGATATGACAGTAAGTCTAAAGAATCCAAACTCGTCATCGAGCGCGTGAAGGCGCTCGCGGCTCGCTACAAAAAGACTGGTATCAACAAGGAAAATATTTGCGGTGTGGTATCGTGTCTCATGATGGAAGTAAATAAGATTAAGGTCCTCACTGGTCCAGAAAAGAAAGAGCTCGTGATTGATCTCATTTACTCCATCATCGAAGAAATTGATGAAGGTGAAGAAGACTCCGAATTGGAAGTCGTTCTTAAGAAGATGGTTCCACCAATGATTGACAGCTTTTCGGTCATGCTAAAGTTAACTAAAGGTTGCGGTTGTTTTGGTAAGTAGATGCAGTTTCCTTCGCTTGAAACTATGGTAATGTACGGTGTTTACACTATACGTGATTTAATTTTATATTCAGAAAACAAACTGGTACAAAGGAACATACGTGTTTTAAATGAGTGTGAAGCATGTTCGTTTGTATTTGAGGGATGTGTATGTAATAATTGTAACTCTATTAAAAGAGACACACGAATGTTGATTAGATAAAATGACGCGATATCCTATCGTCACTACGCATACCACGCGCAACTTTTGTCATTTTCGAAAGTGATTGTATATGTTGCGCTGAGAGGAGACTCATAAAAACCCTTAAACATGAATGTTTAAAACGCGGAAATCGCATTCATCAATTTGCAACGTGGGTGAGGAGAAAGTTTGGTACACTCATCATACAACGCAAGACAAGTTATGGCGATGGTACGTCCCTTCCATGTGTACTCTGTCGAAAAATGATAGACAAGTACAAACTGCGATGGAAGGCATACGACGGCGAGACTTGGATAGATAGTCTCAATTCTAAACATGTACCAAAATCAAAACCAACAAACAAACAGCGCAGACTTTTACGTTTTGGGCTTAATGATTAACCCTAAAGCCGATTCTAGATTATTCTGGTTTCGTTTTAACGGTTTTTCACGCTTCAATTTAAGCGTTTCATTTTTACCAGTCGAACTGTTTATTTCATTCATCTTCTTTGTGTTTGAAATAATCGGTATAACCCTATCTTCTAATGGTGCACTATTTATCTCTTTGGGTTTCTCCTTATCTATAACGCTATTACTCCTAAATTCTTCTATGGAAAGATCACCGCCGAATACATCGAGGCGTTCTCTGAGTGGAGCCATCACGATCGATCCCAATTTGTTATATAATCTTTTGCGCATAATTATGATATTACTACATATGATACCACCCCGTGTTATGCCGTATTTATCGATCGCATAACGTTTCATGCAACTCCAAGAGCAGAATATACCACACGTACTAAACTTGTTACGTTTCTCATCATATCTATAAGGCAAACTTAAACGTTCACTTTCAAATGGATGGCAACACCACCAACACCACATAGTTTAGATGTATATGTAAGTCTTTAAGTGTATATTTTTTTCTCAGTACATCACAAAATATGGGTGGTGGAGGAAGTTCAACCATCAATCAGGAATTTAACATGAGTGTCGTCAACGACATCATGTATAGCTCCGTTACGAATAATGAATCTATCAACGAAAATAACATGCAAAATATCCAAAATATGGAATTGAATATTTTGAGAAACGTTGGTTGTAATATAGAAACTGATCAAACCATTACATCGAGTTTCATGGCGACGACTGAACAAATTACAGACAGTTTCCAAAACGTTGAAAATGAGATCGTGAGTGAACTCCAGGCACAGGCGAGTGCGGCTTTGGATAAACAAACTCAAATGGGTAACCTGCAATTCGGTGATCGCCAAAACGTCAATCAAACGATCAACACGGAAATTGAAAACATCGTAAAAACACAAATCGAAACGAATAACCTCACCAAAACGATAAACGAGGCGGTAAATATTCAAGGACAAACCATCAATATCGGTGAAACGATATGTTTTAATGGCGAACAACTTTCATTCAAACAGAATATTTCGGCCGAACTCGCGGCTCAAGCTGTCGCGAAGAACTTACTTTCCGCTATGACGACCAATCAAACGACAAATGAAATCATAACCAAGGGTGAATCCGCCGCCGCATCCATGGCCGGTGGGTCCGCCCAAGTCATTGAATCGGCCGGTGAAGCTGTGACAGGTGTGGTCGGTGCGGTGACCGGTCCCATGAAGTTTGCGATCATTGGCGCGGTGTTGTCGTGTATTATGCTAATCATTGCCATGGCCATGATGGGCCTGTCACCCGCTGGTCAGAACAAACTCAAAACTGCCAACTTTTCTAAAATGAAAATGCCCGGTATGCGACGTTAATTTCATTTTTGTTCTCTGTGGTGTACTGTGACCACTAAAAACAAAAATACATTTACAAAGACTCGAGGTACGCGATCAATTTTTCACGATCACCCGACTTCACGAGTGGGATGATCCGAGCGAGTTTTTCTTCATCTTCAGTCAACTCTTTCGCCATGCCGTAGACGATGAATGGGTTGATAAACTTTTCAGGAGACGCTTCCTTCACGTACTTCACCGCCTTAGAATCACTTCCTTCCAAATTCTCTCTCATTCTGATGGAACCGAGCCACACGACCAATGTGATGAGAGAAACAAATAACAAAATCGTATTAAGTTTAGTGTTCTTCATTTACAGTAGATAAAGAAATAAATTTTCTTTAATTCAATGATTTTAAGTATAGATGTAGGTATACGAAATTTGGCCATGTGTCAATTTGACGAAACATCTAATTTAGTCGTGAACTGGGATGTATCGGGTGTACCGCCTGAACACAAGGATGGTATATTCGTCTCCATGCGCAATCACCTCGATGAAAAGCCGTGGGTATTAGAATCAGACATCATACTCATAGAGAAACAACCGGATAGAAATAAGAAAATGAAGATGGTAGAGAATTTTCTTCACGCATACTTTGTGATAAGATGCCCCAAATCTGAAACGATCATTTACGACGCTAAATTTAAGATTCCAGACGTGTGTGGACCGGGTAAAGCCCAGTATCTTAAACGTAAAAAGGTATCCATCGAACGATGTGAGGCGTTTTTGAATAGCAATCCCGTGAATTCACACTGGCTTCCCATATTCAAAGAATCCAAAAAGAAAGATGATCTCGCCGATACGGTCATGCAAGCGATCAGTTTTACGAAGCGCACGGAACCACTGAAGAAGACCGTGAACAAAAAATTAGTGCCGAGACGCCCGAACCAAAATCAAAAAGAGACGAGATATTCTAAATCAAACTTAGCTTGGATTTACGTTAATAAAGTGGACTGTGAATGTCTAGAGAAGAACAAGCGATTCATGAAGGATCTCAAGAGATACTACAGGACCATCGAAGATATGAAAAAAGAATTAGATGAAAAATATCTAAAGTAAATTAATGCTCAGGTATGCGGCGACATTCCGAGAATTACCACGTGTACTGGAAATAATACGTGACAGAGGTGAAAAGGTAATAGTTGATTACGCAAAAGAAAATTGTAAATCACGTGAAGCATATGAAATAGCTGAAACGACAAAAAGAATCATCACCTCGCTTCCCATTAATTCAATGTGTGCCATAAAACTTACGAGTTTTGGGTCGAGAGAAAATGAATCTGAAGCGAAAGATTATGCACATTCTATCATTAAATATGCGAAAACGCGTGGTGTAAAAATATGCATAGACGCAGAAGATGTGTTGTATCCCGAAATATGTTACGACATGATGGCGGAGCATAATACAGTGAATGACATCAATGTTTACAAAACGTATCAAATGTATAGAAAACACGCCATGCGAGAACTACTGTCTGATATAGACGACGCACACAAAGATGGATTTAAATTGGGGGTAAAACTCGTGCGGGGTGCATATTTAAAACGACAACCCGATTTACTCGAAACAAAGGCGTGTGTGGATAATCAGTACATGCAGAGTATGGCGTATTCTCTCGTGTGCCCACACGTACACACCATGCTCGCCACACATAATGAACGGTCGCTCAGATATGCAAAACGTTTTGACAAAGGCCGTTACGTGACCGCACAGCTTTTAGGTATGGGTAAAAACATAGGAATAGATTACAGGTATGTACCAGTTGGAAATATGTTTGAACTCACCCCGTACTTAATTCGGCGTCTCAAGGAGCGCATGACGTGGGATTAAAACACCCATCGGCAAACAAAAACAAATAAGAAGTGCGTCGGGTTAATGAGTGTGACCCGAGCTACAAAAAATCCCGGGAAGTGGATTGTGTCGTGAATGTCTTTAAAGATTTAAACCGTAGATGTATTAAATGCAAAAGGATGTCTTGGATCACGGGTTTGTTCGCCTCGTGGACCACATGCCTCGAGAAGATTTGGATGCGGCCATCGTACAATCCGCCCGAGTCTCGTATGGAGATGGGACTAAAACCTCAAGAGGAGATCGGGGACTTATTCGATATCTCCTTAGACACTGGCACACCACGCCATTCGAGATGGTCGAATTCAAGTTTCACATCAAAATGCCCATCTATATCGCTCGACAGCATATGCGGCACCGCATGGCCAGCATCAATGAACTCTCCGCCCGATACTCCGTCGTACCGAAACAGTACTACGAACCAGACGTTGTGCGTGGACAATCGCGAGTAAACAACCAAGGATCAGAAGGGGTCGTCGACGTGGGCGATGAATTGACGTCTAAGGTTTCCGAAAAACTCAATGAATCGTTTGAGTTGTACCAGGATCTCCTCGATAGGGGTGCGTGTCGCGAACAAGCGCGTGGCAACCTCCCACAGTCGACATACACGGAATTCTATTGGAAGATTAATCTTCACAATCTCATGCATTATCTCCACCTTCGCATGGATGAACACGCCCAGATGGAGATTCGTGAATACGCCAACGCGATTTATGAACTCGTTCAACCGCTCATTCCGGTCACCATGGAAGCATTCAAGGACTTTAGAATTGATGCCATGCACTTGACCGGACCGGAGATCAGAGCCCTCGCCGGTGGTGAAAAGATTGAATCGCCGGGTGAGCGCAGAGAGTTTGAGGAAAAACTCAAACGTCTCAATATTAATTTGTAATCGCACCCCAAAAAAAATCTTAAGAAATAGTAAATGTTTGTCATCGCGGCCTCCACATCAGCGAATATCACGTCCATGCGTAAAAAGTTCAAAAAATACGGTAAACAAATGAAGAAACAGCGCGCGGATGATTTTGTGACCATTCGTGAGCGTCTTTCCGAAATCGCGGAGGGTGAGAAGACTCGATCCCGTGAGATTTTGGAAAGTCACAAAGCTTTCTTTATGGATGAAAAGAAACCAAAGAAGGAAGAAACGTCTATCGATTTTTATAAGAAGTAAATGCAAACCATGCACTCATGATGGATAACAACGTAAACATAGGTAAGTGTTCTATCATATTTCCAGCGAGTACCGCAGTCAATACACTGTATTGTGTGTATCGCATCTCTTTCCTCGTCTTTTCTAACGACCTTTTCATAGATGTTCTGGATTCCTCCAAACCCAGAACAGCTGTACTTATGTTTCGTATGCGCGACGGCATTTCCATGGACGTGGAGAGCGCTTCTTGTATGTCGAACGATTCTATGAATTGATCCTTTATCATGGGCTCTAAATATTCATAATAATTGAAATTTTCATCTAATTTTATACACGTACCTTCGACGGTAGAAAATGCCTTCGCGAGATACACGAATGATGTCGGTATCAAGAATGGTTTTTTATCCGCGAGAGACACGAGTATTTCGTCATCCAATATATCATTTTTAAATGCATTCACATCCAATGTTTCGAGATAATTTAACGTTGTTTTGAAGAATATCTCTATGTCATCGGTATCGGTGGTCGTTGGAACTATGATCTTCAGTCGTATGAGTGTGTCTACTACACCCTTCGTGTCTCGGTTTATTATACATTTAAAGAGTTCTTGAAATCCCATTTTTAATTCATCCGAAATATCTATGACGAGTCCGAAATCGTAAAATACGAGTTTACCCTTATCCGAAAATCCCAGATTTCCCGGGTGTGGATCCGCGTGAAAAAGCCCCTTTTCCATGGTTTGAATCACGTACGATGTGATCAACGCTTCACAAATTTTCTTTGAGTTTACATTTTCGTCTGTTATTTCGGTGAGTTTATCCGACTTTACGTACTCCATGACTATCATGTCGTGCGTCGAAAACGATTCGTATACCTTGGGTATTTTGACCCATTTAACATCTTTAAACGCTTTTCGCATGCGTTTGGCGTTGTGCATCTCTTTTTCATAGTCGGATTCCGATAAAAGGTACTCTATCGATTCGTGCAAGACTTGACCGGAGGTCGCACCGGTATCTATGCCCACCCGCTCTAAAAAATTAACAACGTCGATTATGTTATCTGTATCATTTTTCATTACGTCGTAGATGGCGGGTCTCTTTATTTTTACCACGACCTCTCTGCCGTCGAGTAAGCGCGCCATGTGCACCTGACCTATACTCGCAGACTTGAACGGTGTGTAATTAAACTCGGAAAATACATTATTGGTGTTTACAACATCTTTTACACATACCTCGTCTATCGGAGGTACATTATCCTGTAAAGATTCGAGCTCTCGCGTAAACTCTACAGGGTAAAGGTCTGCGCGCGTTGATACAATTTGGCCTAACTTTACAAAGGTTGGTCCGAGTTCTATTAATTGATCCCGAGTCCAGACACCGAGTTCGGATTGATTTTTTACAAAATTCTTCTTCCATAGGAATTCAGCCGCGAACTTCCACGTTTTACGTTTCTGTTTCACGGGTGAAGGTATCTTCAGTGACGCACATGTCAGCATCCTTACATTATTTGGATATTTTATTCTTTAAAGTCATGGCGTTGTACAGCGACCCGTCCGGTAGGTAGTGTATCGTCGTGTACGTCATGTGATTCGGATCCCAAACATATTTAGTCGAGAGTTTCACTCTACTCTGTCTCACGGTTCTTTGAATCATGTCTTCTCTGCTTCCGACGACAACACCCGTGTGTCCCGGGACGGCGGTTTTGAGCGCTCGTGCTAACATTGTGTTCATCTATACATGGTTGGTGGTAAATCTTTAATTCTGATAAAATTTAAAAAATAAAAAAATATTTTTTTCACTTTCTTTTTAAAGAAAAAAGTTTTGAAAAAAATATTTTTTTTTATTTTACTTTTCAAAATTTTACAAAATTCTCGTCATTTGATCTAAAATGGGTGTACTCTCTACATAAAAAGTTCCAAAAAACATGGTGTTACTTTAGAGTTCTACTCCGTCGATTGATTTAAAATAGATATAATCACTACATAAATTTATAAAGTAACACCATACTTTTTGGAAATTTAAAAACAAAAAATAAAAAAAATATTTTTTTCACTTTCTTTTTAAAGAAAAAAGTTTTGAAAAAAATATTTTTTTTATTGTTTTTTTATTGATATTATAAAATGTGGTACATTTTCTTAATTCTGTATGTTTCCTACTTGATCCTTGGTCCACATTGGGAGTCCAAACTGATAGAGAAAAAACCCATGTTAATAGTCGACAGCGTGAGGGAGCTTTTCAGGAGATCTATATTCATATCTTACGTTTCACTTCTGTATACCGCGTGGTTCCTATATAGTCCATCGTACGCCACCGCCGTGAATGCCATCATACTTTCGGCGGGTGCGACGTACGGCTTCTACACGAAATACGGACCCGAGAAACCGTTTCCCATGCACATCATACTAAACGTATTTCTCCTATTCGCATCCATGCCGTACCTCGATTTCCAAACCGTGTTGACGGTGTGTCTCATGATTTTCTATCAACTCACGCGCGATGTGTTGTATCTTCCAGCTTAGCCATACTTGAACTGATTGATTAGTATATTTTTTTTGGTACTCTATTATAAATGCGAGTGCACGTGATCGGCGCCGGACCCACGGGCATGTCTATCGCATGGGAAATACTCAGGTCGACGGATCACGAGGTCATCGTGTACGACAGGAAACCGTCGGTGGGTGGTTCGTGGTGGGAACCGTCCGCTGATACGCGAGACATACACGCACACAGAATCGTATTCGATAACGCGTTCGTGAACACGGATAGTCTATTCAGAGAGATGGATATAAAATGGGATGACGTGTTTGAACCGGTGGACACGGACGTATATCGGACCCTATTCAAAAATTTACACATTCGTGATTACGCGGCGCTCACGTCTCTCGCCGCGCGCGTGTTAGCGAAACAGACCAAATACAAATCCATATCGCTCAAAGACGCACTCGACCCCCTGTCGGAATCGGGTGAAAATCTTATACGGACGATCACTTACGTGATGGACGGTGTCGGATGGGAAACCATGTCGGCATACGAGTTCGTGAATAGTTTCGATCACGTAGGACTTTCGAAGCAGTGCACGCAGCGCGTGTCCGGTAAACACATGAACGATGCGATGCAAAATGCCCTCCTCGAAAAGGGTGCCACATTCATGTTTAACACACACCTAGAGAATGTAGATTACAGAAAAGATGGCTACACGGCCACGTTTAAGGATGGCGTCTCGATAGACGATGGTCTCCTCGTGTTATGCGTCGACAACAGTAAAGCGCTCGAACTCATCGGTGATAATTGGGGTGAAGACGCGGCTAAGAAAATAGGGCCGAGCACGTACGGGTGCATAAACGTCTTACTCGATTACGACGAACCCGTGAAACTCGAGTCGGATTTACACATAGGCATGAACACGAGACTTCGACTTCAACCGGTGGTACTCGCGGACGGAAACACTGTTTCGTGTGTCATATGTGATCTGACCGAGGAAGTATTAGCCATGGAACCGGATGCACTCAAAGCGGAAGTCATACGAGAACTCAATCTCCCCGAACCCACGCGCGCGAGAATAGGGTGGGGCGCGGAATGGAAGGATGGTTCGTGGCGATTCGAACAATCATCGGGTGTTTTGAGTCTACACGGACAATTGCCATTCTTCGGTGAAAGTCCTAACGTGGCCATGTGTGGTATGATGTCGCCGAGAAATACGCCATACTCGAGCATCGAAGCGGCGATAGAGGTTGGTCGGTCATTCTGTCATCAAGAGTTTGGCACGAGAAAACCACATCAACCCATTCGAATCACACTCGTGTTATTCGTGCTTATAGCTTTAATTCTAATAATCATATATACTAGGAAATCATGATTCCCATGGATTGTGAAGTGTACGAACCCATGTATGAATATAACGACAAAAAGTACATGCGTGTCGTGGTAGACAATAGGACGCGCGACTACATACAGGGTCTTCACGAAAGTAAATCGAGATTCATCGTGAACAAACATAATATAGATGATCCACTCGAGGGTAACGTATTGACTATAAAGATACCATTCAGATACAGACGTGTGATGTGCACCATCGAAGGTGACACACCCGTACAATCTCTAGCTAAGGGTGACAAAGTCAAAATAGTAGCAAATTTTAGTGGCGCGTGGAACGTCGCCAATCACAGTGGATACGCGTGGGTGATTAAGACGATTCAGACTCCTCCTCCTCCCCCTTCTTCTCCGGAATCTCAATCTCTTCGAGACCATTCTCTCTGAATCCCAAGAAAACCCGAAGACTTCCTTGGAGTCGGTGAAGTTCTTGGTACGTGGTTTCGACCGCTTCTTGGAGCTTCTTGATATTCTCTTCAACGTTAAGCTTTGGCATATTGTATGTACTCTATTAAAGTTTATAGTCTTTAATACAGTAGAATGCTCACAAGGAGTGGATACATCATTAATAATCCATCTCCCGAAATAAAAAAGGAGCTCACGGTAAGAGCTGTGGTTAACGATGACTTCGGATTTCCACCACCGCCTTTTAAGGTATTTAGACCAACTAAGAACGGAATCTGCGTTCCAAGATACTATGGAGTTGCTAAAATGGGAGAACCTCACGACGACAAAAGACCGGAACCCGTTCGAATCGGTGTACGCTTCAATGGAACGCTCCGAGACGCAACACATCAGAACGCCGCACTTGCTGCGGCTCTTGATGCGGGTCATGGAGTCCTCAGCCTTCCGTGTGGGTTTGGTAAGACCACCGTTTCGTTAGCCATCGCGTGTAAACTTGGATACAGAACCATGATTGTCGTACACAAGGAATTCCTCGCGAATCAATGGGAAGAACGAATCAAACAGTTTTGTCCGGGTGCGACCATAGGTAGGGTTCAGCAAAACAAAAAGGAAGTTGACTGTGATTTCGTGATAGCCATGTTACAATCACTCTCACTGAAAGAATACTCATTCGGTGATTTTGATAGCGTCGGTACACTGATAGTAGACGAGGCGCATCACATATGTGCCAAGGTGTTTAGCCAATCCTTATTTAAGATGTGCCCCAAACACATATTCGGTTTGTCTGCGACACCAAACAGGAAAGATGGACTCACTAAAGTGCTTCACTGGTTTATGGGTCCTACATTTTTTGCCGTGGAACGAGAAAATCAACAGCAGGTCGAAGTGTTTCCCATAGAGTTCGAATGTGTGCGATTTAGAGACCCACCGCCGTGTACTCGATTTGGGAAATTATCACTCTCGACCATGATCACGGAACTCACGGAGATGCGTGAACGAAACGCGATGCTCGTCAATCTCATCGGTCGCATCGCGAAGAGTACGAGACAAATCCTCGTATTGAGTGATCGTCGACAACACTGCATGTTGTTGCATCAGTGTTTTCCAAAGAATTCAGGGCTTTACATGGGGGGTATGAAAGAAGTCGATCTCGCGGAATCGAGTACGAAAAAGATAATATTTGCAACATTTAGTCAAGCACATGAGGGCTTGGATATACCCTCTTTGGATACGGTTATTCTCTCGACGCCGAAATCGGACATAGTTCAATCCATAGGGCGTGTGATGCGAGAGACAAAAGGAAAGAAGAACAACCCAAACATATACGATATTTTTGACCAATGGTCGGTGTGTCACGCCATGTATAACAAACGTCTTCGAGTATACAAACAAGGTGGATTCAATATACCCAAGGTGAAAGAGGAAGAACCCGATGCATTTACGCGGGGTGAATGTTTGATAAATTTGTAATCTAATTATAGAATGCCATGCGATTCAAACAAAAGATCACAGCGGAAATATTATGAGCGAATACGTGATATACCACACCTCACATTAGAAGACGTCACACTCGCTGATAATACTACAACGAAGGGTGTGAACATAGATGGTTCCATCGATATAGACGGCTATTTCATAGGCGATGCATCGAAAATAACAAACTTTCAATACTTCACATTCATGACACTTGATGACGTCGTGACAAACGGTAATACTACCAATCGCGGTGCATATTTTGATGGCGATTTGGAAGCAACTGGATATTTTTTAGGTGATGCGACGTACATTACGAATTTACCTTACGTGTCAGGTCCGACTGGGCTAACACTCGACGATGTTGTTGTGAATGGAAATACAGTGACAGTGCGTGGTGCATATTTTAATGGAGACTTACAAGCATCCGGTTATTTAATAGGTGATGGAACTTATATAACAAACGCCATCGACCAAACACTCGATTTAGATGACATAGTTACCACTAATAATGTATCCAGTATAGGCGCTGTGTTTGGTGGTGATGTGAGCGCATCAGGCTTTTTAATAGGTGACGGCTCTTTAGTGACCAATTTACCTATAAATACACTTCAAGAGGTCACTACATCGGGTTCATCGACAAATAGATTCATAACATTCACAAACGGTGTGACCTCGCTTGAAACGTCCGGGAATGTAGTGATTACGGGGAATGTTACGTGTTCTAAACTCGTTGGAAGTGGCGAGTTTTTGGGTGGCGTAGCCAACACATATGAATTATCAGTGCTCAGTTCGAGTATATCAAGTGTCGAAAATAAGAAAATAATGACGAACACGAGTGGACTCACGGGTGTCACAAAGGGTGATTTACTCACATCTACAACTAACGGTGTGTTAGGTAAGTTGTCCATAGGTTCAAATGGACAGCTTCTATTAGCGGATACGACCACATCACTTCCAAAATGGGAAACGATTACAAACATATTTAATATAGGGTCGAGAACTACCGACCTCGAGAATGAATTTATATTTTCCAACACGGTAAACCTATCTTCACTCACGACCGGCGACATATTGTACGGATACGGAACGAATGACATAAGAAGACTCGCGAGAGAAACGACGGCAGATAACACGATTCTCACATACGGTGATTACGGCACTGGTTATGGACGCCTGTTGCGCATGGATGAATGGGGTGAAAATGTCATGTGGTTGCACCCAAGTAATTACGTTACGAACGCGGGTAATGTACCAATATTTATAACTGGTACGAGTGGTACATTAGATTATATTTCGTTAAATCTCATAACAGATGCGAGTACACAAGGTCCATCTCAACGAATAAACATACCATCTAACTTTTTTAGTGTCAAATTTAATGATAAGATGTTCTATTCAGAAAATGGCACTTCGTTTTCTGGAACTGGTGATACAAAACACCCATCCGGTATACCATGGAAATTGTATTCATACGGCGACATGCATGGTAAATTCCACGGTGATGGAAGTAAAATGATATTTCCACAATTTAGCATGATCATACCTATAGGTACATTCAATCCGTCTGGTTCATCTGAATTAGGAAAAGCCGGACAATTACTCGTATTCAGTGATAAACGCCGTAAATCCAAGATACAAGTCATGTCTACAACCCTCAACACACTATCTAAATTAGTACCAAAACTGTATGAAAAAGAAGGAAAACGCGAATCTGGGTTCATAGCACAAGAGATGTATTACGATGTTAGAGAAATGCGACACATCGTGTGGCCGGATAGAGATGCGAATCCAAATGATGACGCACCCGAAGCAGACTATTCAGATTGGGGTAAACGCTACGCATGTCTCAGATATTTACACTTCATCGCGTACGTGGTGCGATCCATACAAGAACTCAGGGAGCGTATAGAAAGACTCAAAAATAATAAAATGTAATTTTAGAATGTCTTGTTCATCAAAGGGTCGGTCGTATAGAAAATTTTACGACGCCATACCAAAAATACCAGAGACGCTTCAAACCGTCACTGAAAGAGGTAACACATCGACACAAAGTGTCGAATTCGAAGGAGACGTCGAAACACAAGGGTTTTTTATAGGCGATGGTTCTCAACTCACAAATATACCACCACAATCATCGATAACACTTGAAACGACTGTGGACAACAGCAACACTGCGACTCGTGGTGCATATTTCGATGGCGATCTAGAGGCAACTGGATTTTTAATAGGTGATGGGTCCCAATTACAAAATTTACCAGCCGCACCTAATATCACGTTACAAACGGTGGTCGCGAACGATAACGTTGCATCACAAGGTGCATATTTCACTGGAGATCTAGAAGCATCGGGGTATCTCATAGGCGACGGAACATTCATACAAAATTTACCAACACCCACATTAGATGCAGTTCTATTAAATGATAATGTCGCGACACAGGGTGCGTATTTCACCGGTGACGTTGAAGCTTCTGGGTACTTGATAGGTGACGGGTCCCAATTACAAAATTTACCCGTACCCACACTCCAAGAGGTTACCACACAGGATTTTACGACAAACGATAAGATAATATTCTCAAACCCCGTGACATCACTTCAAACGAGTGGAAATGTCGTCGTCAATGGAAATGTCACGGCACTCGAATTCTTTGGTGATGGTTCGGAGCTCACATCAATTGTACCACAATCACAATTAGACGATAATTCATCACGCATAAACACACTCAATCAAAAAGTGATCATCACGAACACGAACGGAATCACCACAAATTTTACAAAAGGAGACATACTCTATGCATCTTCTATTGGCACCTTATCAAAGCTTGCTATAAGTTCTACACAAGGGCATGTACTCACAGTAAACGCTTCGGGCGTACCCACTTGGGGTGCATCACCGAGTGTCTCATCTCTTGATAATAGAATATCATCACTCGAAGGAAATCTCATGGTGACGTCCACTACGGGTATTACGGGCATCCAAACGGGTGACATATTATACGCGTCGGGCACTAATACACTCACACGTTTACCGGCGGGAAATGCGGGTCAATTTTTGGCTATAAACAGCTCTGGTGTACCCGATTGGGTAAATGGTCCGGGTGCATCTACACAGTTCATAACTGAATCATATATTAGTAATCGTAGAGGTAGATTAGGATTTCACAATACAAACCCACAACATATGATATCGTTCGGTACAAGTCATTACGATGAACAGGAGGCAGCTACTGGAGCTTCTAATTTGGTGATAACTGGGAACGTATACGCTGAATTTTACTATGGGGATGGTGCCGGACTCACAAACGTCACCGTGTCCCAAACATCCGACGCGAGAGCAAAATCAAACACAGAGATCATCGTGAATTCCTTAGACACACTTTCTAAACTTAAACCAGTCGTGTACGACAAAGACGGTCTAGAAGAATCTGGTTTCATAGCACAAGACATCTATTACGATGCCCCTGAATTGAGACACCTCGTACAACTCGGAAAGGATGCAAATCCAAATGAAACAAAGAATGAACCCAATTATGAAGATTGGGGTGAAGAACACGCAAAACTCGATTACGTGGGTCTCATCGCATACACGGTCGCGGCTATAAACGAACTACGAGAAATGGTCGAAGATCTCGAAAACGCTTAAATTTTTCTTTTTACCATGCTCATAGAATGAGGCTGGTAAAATGAAATGCATTTACTTTTTAATAGAATCCATGGCCGCGAGTGCTAGAACGCCGGCAATAAAGAATAGGACAACATAGTTTGTCTCTGTGTCTTCCACTCGAGACCCACGGGGTGGTCTCTGAGACGGAGCACGCATCTGAGGAACACGCACTGGCGGTTCTTCATCGATGGGACAGTACCCTATCATTTATACTCTAGGTTTACAAATTTATTTCAACCGACTTCTTCTTTCGCCCCCGTTTACCCTTCGCACCCGCGGAGACTTTCACTTCCTTCACATCACTCTCATCTTCGTCGACGCCCTCTGAAGCCTCGACTATATCGGAGATGGCGTCATCATCGTCGTCATCTTGATCGACGTTTGGAATTGCTTCTGGTGCAGTCGTAGACATGGGTGGCGCCGGAGGCATCATGATGTTACCCATCAAACTGGAGATATCCACACCGGGACCCTTCATTTCGTATCGGTCGCCAGACGTAGATGGCTCGGCGCTCCTGGGTGTCGTATTCTTTACAGCGTCAACCATGTTCTGAACCAACGCTGGGTTTTGCTTGAGAATATCATTCATGTTAGGCATCACTGATTTGAACATACTGTTCGTCAAGTGGAACATCATTGCAGAACCACCGAGCATCATGATGAGCTTGACTTCTGGTGCTACGTGCATCTTTGTTCGGTATTTCACATACAGTTCTTCGAACACTTCATCGTAATCGTCCACATTCTCCATGACATTCTCGGACCAACCTTCCAGTTGAATTTCAAATGGATTATACTTTTTGTTAATAAACTCGAGACCCGTGACACACGCGATCAACATTCTCCGGCTAAATTTGATGGATTTATCTACGTCTATGCTGTATGTGATTCGCTTAACTTCCGTTCTGAGATCATCGATATTCGAATATACATTCAAACGCTTGTTCACGGTGAAACCCTTCTTTTCGAGGCGACCCAATTTATTCACCAAATCCGCCTTCTCTTCGTCTATAGACTTATACCCAGGCGATGGACGTTCCTCTTCGGGTTGCATGGAGTAATCACCTTGCATATATGGCTGCTCTTCATCGTCTTGATCGTATTCATCATATTCAATGGGTTCATCCTGATATGGTGGTGGCGCGGCTTGTTTCGTTGGATTCGCAAAAGCATCTATATCTTCCTGAATATCAGCCTGCATCGGTTGGCGGGGAGCTGGTTTATAGACAGTAGGTCTCGGAATACTTCGCGCAGAGCGTGGACGAGGAACTTCGATCTCGATCTCATCCATGATTGCTTGTTCGTTATCGTCAAGCTTCATGATGTTCCCATGACTCCGATTGAGCACGATTTCTCCGTCCATTACTCTGTACTTTGAAACTATTCCAAATTCTTTAACGCACTTTATAATATAAAAAATATTGATTACATAATAATGAACTTCAACGCCACCAATCGCAATACACTCACAGCCATCGCTGTCGTATTTTGCACGTTGTCCGTCTTGATGTCTTTGAGACCAAGAAACAATAAAAGCTATTACCAGCCCAGACCAATCAATGTCGAGACCGATGCATCCGAGGAAGGATCGCTTTTTGACTTGGAACACAAAATTGAATGTGTCCCGGGTTCTGCGCAGTCCGCTTACTACACGAAGTCTTTGACTCCAGGTGGGATATGTGGCGACCAAGAATTTATCAAGAAGCGCGCCGATGCGAAAATCATCGGTGGAATAGGTGGATCTTTAATCTAAGGTATAATTAATGAACACGGTGAACGCGACGCGTCCAGCCTTACCAGATTTTGATTATGAATATCACACTATCAGCATCGATACGATCGGTCAAGATAGCAAAAATACATTCACAGTTCATCTGACGCAACCAATCGAAAACATAGTTCAAGCTCGACTCACCGCAGCGAGAATTGATGCCGCGAATTCGAATGTGTGCCACATTTCAGTCGATGAATTGAATACGAATTATTCGCAAAGAACATCCAACACGTACGGTGGTCAATCGTCGATGACGCAGCTTAACCGTGGTTTCGGTACCATCATTCAGGCTGGAACGAACCCAATTATTTTTAGAGATGATTACGACGTCGACACGCAGTACATGACCCCGATTAGAAAAATTGACCGACTCACGTGCACATTGAGAAATGAGAACGGGAATACCATCACGAATGGCGCGGACAACTTTTTAATTTTCAAATTTGTTTGTAAAAACAAAAATCTACCATTCGCCGAATCAGGGCGCTAGACACATATATTTTTTACCTTTCGTTATATTATAAATGTCGACGGGAGTCGTGCAATTAATCGCAATTGGCGCTCAAGATCAACACATTATGGGTGAGCCAGAGATATCATTCTTCTCATCGACATTTAAACGACATTCAAATTTTTCACAATCAGTTGAAAAACAACTAATGCGCGGAAACATCGCGAACGGGTCCATGACATCTGTGAAATTTGAAAAAACAGGGGATTTACTTGGGTATGTATACATCGCAGCAGATGATAATACTAAAGCAGTAGACCCATCGGATTGGACTCAAATTATAGACAAAGTTGAGCTTTACATCGGAGGTCATCTAATAGATTCACATGATTCAATATTTAGTGAAAAAATTGCAGTGGATACATTTGCTCAAAATGTATCTAAAAGTTCAAATGGTGCACACCCAGGTATAAACTCTAAATCGTACTTTTATCCGTTACGTTTCTTTTTCTGTGAAGGTCCTCAGTCAGCTCTACCACTCATCGCATTAAATTATCACGAAGTAGAATTAAGATTTCACTGGGGTGTAAATACTGGAAACTACAATTACGAAGTGTACGCCAATTATTATTACCTAGATAACGAAGAAAGAGGAAATATCGTGTCGAGAAATCAAGAAATGCTCATCACACAGGTTCAAAAAAATATACCATCCGGTGAACTCATACAGGATCTCACATTCAACCACCCAGTAAAATACATCGCATGCGCAGACACGACTTCGAATGGAGCACTAACGTCTGCATCAAATAAAGTAAAACTCAATATAAACGGGTTGGATATTGGTAATCATAAATGGGCTAGAACCCACTACATAGATGTGATGGCATATTACCATACAAATTATGTGACTTCCCCCGATTTCTTTTTGTATTGTTTCTGTTTATTGACAAGTTCTTTACAGCCCACGGGTACACTTAATTTCAGCAGACTTGATTCCGCCAAAATTATAAGTGAAAGTCAGAACATAACTGATACTATATACGCAGTCAATTATAACATTTTGAGAGTTGAAAACGGTATGGCCGGTTTAGTATACGCGAATTAAAATACAATTGTATATTAAATGGTGAAGAATTCGGGTATAAACCAGCCTACCGATATGGTAAGACTCGGAAGATATACAGATTGCGAACAGCCTAAAAACTCCATTGTGTTTAATGCAAGCGACGACAAAATTCGTGATATAAAACACAGCGGATTATACATAAGTCCATTACGTAATGCAAACGCGTCGAACTTACTTGCGTATGATTCGATCACGAAAGAAGTTGTAGACATAGGTGGAATGCAACTAAAACTCGCAGATTTACAAGTTAAAAATCTTGAAGTGGTGAATATGAAAGTTGTTAATGAAGAACATGTGTATACACCTATTCTAACAATAGGCGAGGGATGTTCTAAAAATGAAAATGTTGGTTTGGATATTCACGGAATAAAAATCATCAACGACAAATCTACTAACACATTGAGAGTAAATGAAAATACAGTATTTAATGGGACGATCGAGGCTTCGAAATTCGTTGGTGATGGTGGTCTACTTTCGAATGTACAATATGACTTGAACGTAGACATAGGTGAAGTGGTAGAGAATTTACATGTTTGCCGTGAATTAAAAGGAGATGGTGGGCTTTTATCAAACATTACTGTGGATCAAATAAGTAATTTTAATGGGTATTCTCCAAATTTTACCGAGATTAACGCGAGTAAAGATATACACGTGGGGCGATCGGTATACATTAACAATAGAATTCACACAAAAGGTAATATAAATTCTGATGGAAATGTGGTAGCCAAATCATTTTACGGCGACGGTACGACTTTAAGTGGTGTATGCACGAATGTCGATCTATCGCAAACAAATGCACGCGTGTTGGAACTCGAAAATCAAACGGCGAGATTTGAACCACTCGAGACATCGAAATCCAAGATAGAAAAAGATGTCGTAGACACGAGAACTAGGTTGGAAAATGGATTATTGAGAATTGAGCCACTCGAAATTGCAACTACTTCACTCGATGAGAGACTAACACACACCGAACCAATCTTAAAAAATATTCAATCTCAAGTTCCAAGAATATATACTTGCGAAAAAAGGATATCATCATTAGAAAACGACACATCCATATTACCCGAGATACACACATTAAGGGTTGATGTTAATAAAATAAATGATCAAATACCTATAATACATGAAACTAAAAAGATTGTACCCGTTGTGGAATCTAATAAATCGAGATTGGGTTTAATTGAATCTAAAATAACGCGTTTAAGTGAACTTGACCCAATAAAAGAAACGCTCGGTAAATTCGAATACGTATACGAGAAATTAGATCAGATTTCCCCAATAGAAGACCGGGTCGATGCATGTGAGGTGTCTATAGAAAATGTACACGTCGAAATGAGCGATCTACCGATTATACGTGATCGCGTTTCATCACTAGAAAATGCACCTCTCGCGGGCGATGGTTCATTAATATCGAATATATCACTATCTCACGTATTATCATGCTGCAACACCACGGACATTCCAATCATAACCAACGAAAATCTAACCGCATCCAGAATATTTACGATGGGTAAACCTGTGTTAACTTCAAGACTTGGTGAAATAAAATCACTGGCCATAGATTCTCTCGCGGAAATAAACGGATACACAAAAGCAAATAATGGTACCACGGCGGGTAACACCGGTGGAATTGCATTTAGAACAAAGGGTCTCGACGGAAATATGAATGTAAATATGACTTTAGATGGAAATGGTAAACTGGCCATAGGTACACATAAAAGTCACCCATCAGCTCTATTGACATTAGAATCTACCACGAGTGGTGTTCTATTACCTCGAATGACTCATTTACAAATGAAAAAAATAAAGAATCCTGAAATAGGCTTACTTATATATAATATAGAGGACGATACACTCTTCATACACAAGAAAACTGGATGGACAGCTATGTGTTAAAATAAAATAAGCTCTAATATAAATGGTGAAGAACCTTAATACTATAGATAGGTCCGAGAGGATCAGGATAGGTAAGCACGTTCCCGACGAACAAGCTGTAAACACCATAATAATTAACGCATCATCCGATGTGATTCAAGCACCACAGGGAGGTTTGTACGTATCACCGATTCGTACAAATGAATCAATTGCATCAAATACGTTATGTTATGATATCACGACTAAAGAGATCGTAGATAGCGGAAAAACCATAGACTTGCAGGGCGTAACTCAAACGGGTAACGTCACGTCTGAAACGTTACAATTTACAAATAATACGACTGCGTTTGTCACCACATCGAATGTCGGTATATCAAATGTAAATCCTAACCATGAACTCTCTGTTGGTGGGGATGTTTATATAGAAGGTAATCTCACCGTAATTGGGCAGACAACTGCAATTTCATCTGAAAATTTGCGCGTGAAAGATGCGATTATAGAACTCGGTGAAAATAACACAGATGGTGATTTTATTTTTGATTTGGGTCTCGTGATGACGAGACCGGGTTCAAATGTCACGGCCTCGTATATAGAAAGTAGTAATGAGTACATAATAGGTTACACACAGAATTCGGCATCGGATACATACATCACACCGGACACATCAAATTTGATACAGATGCGGGTGTACGGTGACGTGACCGCGAATAGCTTCGTTGGCGATGGCTCTCTTCTAACAAATGTCGTTCAAGACACCGACCTCACGGCAAACTTGACGGTCATACGAAATGAGATGGCTGCGAATACATTAAGCCTTCGTGATGATTTACAGTCAAATGCAACCATTTTGAGAGATGAGATGTCGGCTAACACGATAACGATTCGAGGTGAAATGGCGTCAAACACATTGACTCTCCGAGATGATTTACAGTCAAATGCGAGTATTTTGAGAGACGAGATGAGTGCAAATACCATGACTCTTCGAGGTGACTTACAATCAAACCTCTCGATCATTCGTGGCGAGATGGCTGCAAACACACTGTCATTGAGATCCGATTTGCAATCGAATGCAAACATCTTAAGAGATGAGATGAGCGCGAACACCGTGACTCTTCGAGGTGATTTACAATCAAACCTCACGATCATTCGTGGTGAGATGGCTGCAAACACACTGTCATTGAGATCCGATTTGCAATCGAACGTTACCGAGGTGAAAAACACACTCAGAGGTGAGATGGCTGCAAATACAATCACATTGCGAGGGGAAATGGCCGCGAACACGGTCACACTACTGGGGGAAATGGCTGCGAACACGGTTACACTCCGCGGCGATTTACAATCGAACGCGAATATTTTGAGAAGTAAAATGGC